>ENA-UOUL01000736-UOUL01000736.1-bioreactor-metagenome-genome-assembly--contig:-NODE-736-length-54110-cov-28.703829_pt1 | contig 54110 bp, 52 predicted proteins | sample MGYA00249838_ERZ747220 | MGnify/ENA primary metagenome ERZ747220 (study PRJEB28778, sample SAMN05720191) | bioreactor metagenome | isolation source: Anaerobic biogas reactor | place: USA:Washington... | reverse complement strand
GAGGAGAAGCGGTCGGCGTTCAAGGACTACTACGCCGCAAACCTCGATCCGGCACGCCTCGTCATCCAGAAGAACGTCGATGCTCCGATGAAGCCGGCCCTGCCGGAAGGTGCCGCCATATTCAGGATAGTCAGGCAGTACCCGGCGATCGTCTCCGATACGGCGAACTACGATATAGATCTCTTCGGCATGATGGACTGCTTCAAGATCGATCTTGCGGCTGTCGACCAATAATCTCCTTTATTTTTCCGCCCGGAGCAGGCACCGTCCTGATCCATCGAACCTTTTATAGGTGATCCGCCGGCCTGCCGCCCGGGCAGCACCAGGTATTATGCCCCTCACCCGCATACAGTCTACTCACGATCTCGCCGCACCGGGCGCACCCCGGTGCCGGCAGCCCACAACGTGAGGGATATGTTCAAGAAGGTCACCTGCACCCGCATCGGCGGCGGGCAGCTCACCCGGAATACCGCTGAAGAGGCACCGGTGGCGGTCTTCATCAACGGCCGGCACCTGGCGACCGTTGCCCTGAGCCCCGGCGGGTTTCGAGACTTCATCGCCGGCTACCTTTACACCGAGGAGATCATCAGGAGCGCAGGCGAGATCGAGTCGATCAGGGTCGAGGAGAACCGTATCAGCGTCATCACGAAGAACCCCTTCCGGAGGGCAAGCGTGAAGAAGACCATCCTCTCCGGGTGCGGGGGGGCGGTCTCCTACATCGATACAGAGAAACTGCCCGCGATCAGATCGGATCGCAGGGTATCCGTCCCGGAGATCGAGGCCGCTCTCGCCGCTCTCCCCGCGCCAGGGCCTCTCGATGCGGTCCTCCTCGCCGACGGCGGCCGGATAATCGCCTACGCAGAAGATATCGACCGGCACAACGCCCTCGACCGGGTTATCGGGCGGGGGCTCGCACAGAGCCTTGACTTCTCCCGGATATTCGCCGCCGGCACCGGGCCCGTCACCTCGGAGATGGTCAGGAAGTGCCTCATGGCAAACATACCGGTCCTGGTCTCCACCGGGGACCCGACGGCCCTTGCCGTGGAGATCGCAGAGGAGACCGGGATCTGCATCGCCGGGTCCGCGGGGACTCCCGATATGACGATTTACACCCACGCGGAGAGGGATGTGAGCGCTGAGAGCACCCCCGACCGATATCGTCGACGGCCGCAACCAGGAGGTCGATCTCCTCTTCTGTCGTGTAGGCCGCAACGCTCGCCCGCACCGTCCCTCCCTCCAGGAGGCCGAGGTGCTCCATGAGCGGCCGGCAGCAGTGGAGCCCCGAGCGCACCTGTATATCCGCATCCTCGTCGAGCACCCGCGCGACCTCCTGTGGGTGGGTGCCGTCGACGGTGAACGAGACGATGCCGATCCGGGCATCAGGCCTCCTGCCGGCGTAGACCCCGACCCCGTCGAGAGCGGAGAGCCCCCTGATGAGCCGGGCGGTCAGGTGTTCTTCGTGCCGCCGTATCCTCTCCATCCCTATCGCCGAGAGGTAATCCACGGCGACGCCGAGGGCGATACCGCCCCCGATGTTCTGTGTGCCCGCCTCATAGCGCCGGTAGCCTTCCGCCGGCACGAACCCTTCGGCCGTCACGCTCTCGACCATGCCGCCGCCAAGGTCCGTGGGCTCAAGTATCGCCTCCCGCATCCAGAGGACGCCGGTGCCGGTCGGGCCGAACAGCTTGTGCCCCGAGAAACAGAGGAAGTCGCAATCGATCTGCGCGACATCCACCGGCATATGCGGCAGGGACTGTGCGCCGTCCACGAGGAGCATGGCGCCGTGTTCGCGGCAGAGCCGGGCAATCTCCGCGACCGGCGTCGTCACGCCGAGGACGTTAGAGGCGTGAGTGACCGTAACGAGCCGGACGCCGCCGCCGGCAAGTGCACCCTCGAGTGCGGCAAGGTCGAGCGCGTAGTCGGCATCGATCCCGATCATGTCGAGCGCGACGCCCTGTTTCGCAAGCGCTCTCCAGGGCAGGAGGTTTGAATGGTGCTCAAGGACGGTCGTTGCCACCCGGTCGCCCGGTTTCCAGGAGAGCCCCTGCGCGACCATGTTGATCGCCTCCGTGGCGTTCTTCGTAAAGACCGTGACCCCTGCCTCGCCGCCGATGAACCGGGCCACTTTCTCGTGGGCGTGCTCGTAGCGTTGCGTCGCCATCTGCGCCAGGCGGTGAACCCTCCGCCCGACGTTTGAGCGATAGCGGTGCTCGAAATCGACGAGCGCCTCCACCACCGGCTCCGGCGAGAAACCCGTCGATGCGTTGTCCAGGTAGACGATGCCACCGAGGATAGGGAAGTCCTTTCGGATCTCTTCGGGGGTGAACTCTGCTCCTGCCGGCGGCGCCGGCTCACGGGATCGTACCGTCTTCATCGCTGCCACATCCGCTCTCTCCCCTACCCGTGACTGCCCGCAATGTAAAGTCATCGTTGAGAGCGATCCCCCTGTCCCTGCAGATCTCGCGCATCTTCGGGGGCAGCACCCGCCAGCGCCAGAGCCCCCACCGGTGGTAAGCGTCCGGCATTCCCGTCTTTTTTGCCCATCGCACGAGGAACGCATCCCAGCGATCCATCAGGTCGGGGTGCATCGCCCGGAGGCCTTCGTATTCGCTCTCGAGCGCCGCCGGGCAGAGGTAACAGCCTATCCGCTCAAGACCCTTCTCGTAGAGGGGGTTTATGGGGATTTTCTGCCACCAGATGTAGAGGAAGACCTCAAGCGCCCGCCAGTTCCGGATGGGCGATATGTTCAGCTGCAGGGGGTTTGCCGGGTTCTGGCTCGTCTCCTCAAGGTCGGCACGGTTCCAGGACTCGTACCAGCGGTTCCCCTGTATGGTGACGCAGGGGCCGATGTCGGCGAGGTAGCCCTTCAGGGGGTGGAGTTTCAAGAGCTTACAGCACCAGCGGCGGTCCTTTCCCGGCGGTCCCGCCTTCTCGGCCGCCTGGAAGAAGTCGCCGCTTTTTCGGATGATCTCGACCCCCTGCGACTCCACGAACTCCACCGTCTCCGGCAGTTCGATACCGGTGTCGATGAAGAACGCCTTCTCCACACCGGCCTTTCTCGCAAGGTGGAGGACGACGGCGCTGTCCTTGCCGCCGGAGAACGAGACGTTCACGCACGGCCGGTCGCTCATGTGCTTCTTGATGGTGCGGATGGCGTTGCGCTCAAGGTTCTTCAGGTGGTAGCGGTTCTTCTCGATCACCGTGTCCCATCCCGGGTTGGGCCTGGGTCGGGGGGTGACGGGAACGAGTTCTTTCACCCGGACCTGCCCGTCCCTGACGATGCCGGTGCCGAACCGGTTCCTGTAGGAGACGATGACCGTCCCGTCGGGCACGGGGGCCGCGAGGGGGAACCGCTTCCCGCCGATACGCCCCCTGTGGGCGATCACGGCCGGTTCGGCCTCGATGTCGAGGATACCGCGCGTTGCGTGCGGCAGTATGTGCGGGAGCGCCTCGGGGGCGATATCGAGGCTGAACTTCCGGGCGACCGGGTCGAACGAGAGCCAGCCGAACCGGTCGCCGTGCACGATCACGAGGTCGGCCCTGTCGGCGCCGCCGGTCTTGTTCAGGAGCACGACCTCCGGTAGGGGGACGTCGCCGAACTGTTCGGCAAGCAGGCTCCGTATGAGGGCCATATCCGCTGCAAGGGCCGGGCGGACGTCATGGGGCTGCAGGAGGGATATCTCCCCGACCCCGGTCCCGCAGGCGCAGGTGCGCCCGATGAGGGGGACGTTGCACCGGTCGCACCAGTAGAGAACTTTTTTTACTGCCGGTTCGCGCATCACGTGGTGAATAGTTGGCCGCCGCGAGCATTAAGTGAACCGATGATACGGATCCGGTTCTCGTGAGGAGAGGGATCGGCCCTGTGGACGGCCGCAGTCCCGGTATTCGCCGCATCCGGGCGACGGTCTCGCACCTCCTCCACCCCGGCGCACCATGCCGACGATCGTCGCGCCCTCGCCGTCAGGGTGTTCCACGGCTTGATCCCCGGGCGGCAGCATAAAATTTATTCGTATTGATGCGAATGATCTATGCGATGGCATCGCGATGCGTGAACAACCTCGGCGGACAGGTCCTCCTCAAGGACGTGACGCCGGAACAGGTGAACGACTACGTGCGCAGGCACTGCAAAGAGTACTACGAGATGCCTCCGGGTTTCGTGTTTCGGGATATCCGGATGCTCTTGAAGTCGCCCATGCTCGTCGGCCTCCAGAACCGGAAAAAGAGGGTTCTGCTGCCGTTCACAAAGCCCTGCCCCGGTTACGGAACGATGCTCTACGAGATCACGGCAAAGGAGGCCGACCTTGATCTCATCAGGAGCAACCTCGCAAAGCTATCGGAGTGATGCGGGCCGCCGTACAGCGCCCGGCACGCTGCAGAGAACGTCCTGTCCTGCTTGCCCGGCAGCAGGACGGGATCGTACGGAAGTTGCCTGACCGATCGCTATATAGCCCCCGACAGGAAAACCTTATAGCGATCATTGTGGGCATTAAAGAGTGGGTAGTCCCTCAGGATAAGGTTTTTTTTGATCTCTTTGACAGGATGGCGCGAACTGTCGTTATCGCGGCCGACCTGCTCGTCGAGTTCGTCGAGAACTTTGAGAACGTCAAGGAGCAATGCTACCGGATGAAGCAGCTTGAGCACCAGGGCGACGATATCACGCACCAGATCTACGAGCAGCTGAACCGGACGTTCATCACGCCGCTCGAACCGGAGGAGATATCCCGCCTTGCGTCGGCACTGGACGATATTCTCGACTACATCGACGGCACCGTGCAGCAGATGTACGGTTACGGCATCACCGAGACCGACGCCTCGATGGTCGAACTTGCGAAGTTGATCCAGCTCAGCGTCATCGAGATCGAGAAAGCCGTCAACAGCATACGGTCGATCAAGGATCCTGGCCTGATCGAGGAACGTTGCATTGAAGTGAACCGCCTGGAGAACATCGCGGACAACGTCCTCGGCCATGCCATCATGGACCTCTTCCAGACGAAAGATGCGATCACCATCATCAAGCTCAAGGATATCTACGAGAACCTGGAGATAGCGACCGATAAATGTGAGGATGTCGCAAATGTCCTGAGCGATATAGCCATCAGACACACCTGACCGCTATGGACCCGATCATCATTCTCGGCATCCTGCTCGCGCTGCTCTTCAACTTCGCGAACGGTCTGAACGATGCCGCGAACTCGATTGCCACCATCATAGCGACCAAGGCCCTGTCGCCCCTGCAGGCGGTGCTCCTTGCCGGGGTCTTCAACCTCCTCGGCCCTCTTCTCTTCACCACGGCGATTGCGGCGACCATCGGGAGGGGGCTTGTCGATCCCGCCTTCCTCACGCCGCCGATGATCCTCATGGCCATGGTCGGCGCGGTGCTCTGGGTCCTCGCAACCTCGTACCTCGGTATCCCCGTATCCAGCAGCCACGCCCTGATCGGGGGGCTCCTCGGCGCCGGCATCGCGGCCGCCGGGATGGGGGTGGTCTTCTGGCCGTCGCTCACGGCGATCGGGCAGGTCCTGTTCTACGGGGCTGTCGGCGCAGTCCTCGGTGCGATCGGCACGAGCGCGTACACGCTCCGGAAGGGCGAGTTTGCGCCGTGGCACCTCTTCCTCGGGGGGCTCATCGGTGTGACGCTGCTCATCCCGTCTGCGATCGTTCTCGGGTTTTTGAAGATCAACGGCATCCTTGCCATCCTGATCTTCATCGTCATCTCCCCCACGCTCGGGCTGATATCCGCGTTTGCCTTCGGCATTCTCGTCGCCCGCGCCTTCTGCGACTACCCTCCACGGCGCCTGAACAGCCTCTTTAGAAACCTCCAGATCTTCTCGGGATCGCTCCAGGCGGTGGGCCACGGCGGCAACGATGCCCAGAACGCGATGGGCATCATCACCGCCATGCTGCTTGCCGGCGGGCTGATATCTGAGTTTGCCGTCCCGCTCTGGGTGATACTGGTCTCTTCGCTTGCGATATCCATTGGAACCCTCCTCGGGGGATGGCGGGTCATCGATAAGATGGCCAACCGGATCACGCGGATCCGACCCTACCAGGGATTTGCGGCGTCGACCGCCGCCGGAGGAGTTCTTTCGCTGATGAACGTCTTCGGAGTTCCGGTCTCGACGACCCACGCGATAACCGGCGCGATCATGGGCGTCGGCGCAACGCGCGGGTATTCGGCGGTCAAGTGGGGCGTGGTCCGCGAGATCCTCATCGCGTGGGTCCTGACCATACCGGCGGCGGCGATCGTGGCCGGGACCTGTTTCCTTGTCGCCCGGAGTTTGCTCGGCGGGATCTTCTGATGAGGGCGGAATGGGAGAGAGGCCGGCCCGGTCAGGATGAATATATTCCCTGTCGGGGTGTCAAACCCGGAATATGACGAGGCATTGCCGCCGGACTGCCTGAGTTACGTCGTCCTCTTGAGCAGAAACGAGCGTAACCGCGTCGTCATCGACGACCGGTCGGTGAATGCCGATCCGGATACTTGAGGAGGCGGCGACGACCGGGTAATGGTTCGTCGCCACCTGTAACGACACGCCGTATGCCGGCGTCCGGGGGAGGGGCGTGAGAGAGTTCGGTCGCAGTCGCTGGAGTCAAGCTGCGTAACACCTGTGGATTGATGGCCTCCTGCCGGAAGGGTGAAGAGCGGGAGTGCCCGGGAAGGCCGGATTTTCGTGTGATCCCGGCGACCGTGGAGGTGTTGAGCTGCGGTGCCCCGGGTGCTACCCCCGGAGAGAACGAGGACGGCACCCCGGTCGTGACCCCGGTAATGGGAGAGGGAAGATAGCGGGGGGGTGAGGGGGATCTTGCAGAGCGGGTTACTATATATGATTGAGTGCGTCGCCCGATCGAGCGGCACTTTTCTCTCTTCCAGACCCGAAGAACTGTGGACCCGGCACCGCGGCGGGTCGGTTGAGGCGCCCCCGGGGCAGCCTCGTGGTCAGTGGTAATCTCTGTCCCTCGACAGGACTCAAGCGAAAATAGTACATGATTTATTCCGCGATATAAGTAAAACAACCCTGTAAATGATTTTTGTCAGATCGGGCTGCTCCGGTTGCCGGGCGCGCATACGATCGAGGGGTATACGCAGTGCACCGATATCCGGCCCGCCTCATCCTGCTCCTTACCTGCCAGATCATGAAACGGCTTTTCAAGCGGTTTTGAGAGAGGAACATGCGTAAAGTATCGGCGGAATCGGTGGCCGGCTATTATCGCTTCACCGGTGATCCCGGGGCCTGGTGGAAAGCCGGCGATGGGTTGCCTCTATAGAAGGCTCGAAAGATTCCAGGCTCGAAGCATAATTCGAATATATCACACAAGGTATCCAGAAGATCGCAACCACTTTTCGTTACATTTATAAATAGAAGAGATATAACCATTCTTTGCCGTAAAGGTGTTTGAACGGCGTTGTTTGAGAAAGTACTGAAAGGAGATCTGTTATACGAAGATTATCGAAGAGGACTGATGAAATATGACACAAGTATTGCATGAACGAACAATCAGGTTGATCCCGATCCTGATGCTGCTCACAGCAATGGCCGTTGTAGTGCCCGCGATGGCTGTGCCGCCAAGCTATGAGGGCGTTGAGCTGCTCGAGATCGGTACGAATACGTTTGATGTCCGCCTGACATTCAACGAGAGCGTTGCATGGGCGACTGAATTAACAGGTACCCACTTAACAGTAGAGGTTGAACGTGAGGGTGCGGTAACATCTCGTGACATCGATTCTGTTCCTATCAGGAAGGCGAAGGATAGCGCACCAACGATGGACGTGGGGGTACTGGGCGGTCTCAGAGAGTATGATACGGTTACTGTTAGTCTTACTGCAACCGGAGCAGGTGCGGTGTACTCCCTTGACGATGATGGGGATAAACATAATCCTGAGTCTGTCGGACAGTCCTTCACGTATGTCCTCCCCCCCGAGTTCGTTAATGCAACAACGAACATCGATGGGGATGAGATCATCATCGAGTTCGACAAGACGATGGACGACCCCGTGGGCAAACACGATGAGTTCAACTTCACCATCGCCGTCGGTGGGGAGAAGTTTGCCTTTACCGAGGCTTCTCTTGTTTCCGATGACGACATGAAGATCGTGCTCACCTGCGAAAAAGAGATTGCATTTGGCGACGTCGTCAACGTAAGTTATGTGAAGGGCACTGTAACTTCAAGCGATGGTGGCGTGCTTCAGAGCTTTGCCGACATGAAGGTGTATAACTTCGTTCCAGAGGTGCCGGTAGCCCTGTATGCCAATACCACCACGGACGGGAACACCATTAACATCACCTTCAGCAAGGAGATGACCGATCCCGCCGGTAAACACGATCAGTTCACGTTCTTCGTCAACGATAATGAAGTGGGCGACTTCAGTGCGGTCAACCGCAATACTGGTAACCTGACCTTCTCGCTTACGATCGATGAGGATGCCCTGATTGCAGCCGGAGATGTCGTCAACGTGAGTTACAGCGGCGATATCAGATCCGAAGATGACGGCAAGCTTGCGTCCTTTGAGAACCTGACGGTCGAGAACAATGTGCCGGCTTCACCCAAAGTCGTTGCTACGAAGACGAGCAAGGATGGCAACCAGATCATCGTCACGTTCGACAAGGATATGATGGCCGACCCCATTGGCAATCTTGGGCAGTTCACGTACCGTGTAAACGACGGGGATGAAGAGGTTTTCTACTGGATCGAGCGGCAGGATGATGATAACGCAACCTTCGTCCTTTATAACAGGTTCAACTTGTTCGGGTCCTTGTTTGGGTCCAGGTTCGAGTCCTCAGACGCCGTCACCCTGACCTACGTCAGAGGCACCGTCCGATCCGACGATCAGGGAGTCTTACAGAACTTCACGAACGTCTCGGTCGAGAACGTGATGCCGCCTGAGTTCGTGCAGATCGATCCGATCACCGCAGATGGTGCGGCTACCAAGACGGTCACCCTGAACTTCAGCAAACCCGTCTGGTGGGAGTCGCCTCTGCGCGATGGCCCAACTAATGCTATTGTAGTCGAGGTCGATGGGGATACCCGTGTGGTCACAGAGATCGGGCCGCGTAGTTATGCGGATGCATCGAACCTACTCGATGTGACGTTCTCCGGCCCGGCTATCGGCGATGAGCAGCTGGTTACTGTAAAGATAACAGATTGCGGATCAAAGAAGATCAAGGAGACCAGCTCGGAAAACAACACGATGAACGGAGGGGCTTCGCAGTCGAGAAGCTACGTTCTCCCTCCGACAATCCGCGAGCAGGACCCGGTCATGTTCAAGCCCGAGTGTGGGGGAACCAACATTGACCTGTACTTCAGCAAATATGTCTGGTGGAACACAAACCTCAACGGCACCCATATCACCGTAACGGTCGATGGAGAACCGGTCGGGTTCACTGATGTCGAGTCGCAGTGGTGGTGGCCGCGGTCGGATATGATGACCCTGAAGTTATCCAGACCTATCACCGAGGATGGGCAGGAAGTCGTCATCACGATCACCGATGCGGGAGCCGCCGAGATCATGGAGACGACCGAGGACGTTCCGATGGCCGGCGAGGCATCGGTGAAGGCAATCTACGCTGCACCGCCGGAGTTTGAGAAGATCCTGGTGACCGATGCAGAGAAGGGCGAGGTCACGCTCTACTTCAGCAAGCCCGTCTTTGCTCAGGGGCTAAGCAAGACCAATGATGTTAAGGCGATGATCAACGGTGAATACCGGACCATTGACACCATTACGGCTCCTAACTCCAGGGAAGACGCAGAAAACACGATTGTTGTAAAACTTGACAACCTGAGGATCACAGAGGGCCAGGTAGTGGAGATCTCGGTCACCGCTTCCGGTGCCGGAAAGATCAAGGAGACGGCCGGCGGAGTGAAGATGCTTGGCGGTAACACGCGGAGCGTGACCCATACCGCGGCAACCAAACCGGTGTTCGTCGGAGCGTGGACCAACGAGTTCGGCACGGCCATTATCGCCGAGTTCGACAGGAACATAACCAAAGACAACCTCTTTGGGGGTGCAAATGGATTCGGGTTCGTGGTGAACGACGAAGAGAAAACATTCTGGTTCTGTAATCAGGATGGCGATAACAAGGAGAGGCTCATCCTTTCTATCGCTTGGAGTGACACCATCAAAACCGGCGATGTCGTTAACCTTACCTACACGCCCGGCAGTGTTGCATCCGAAGACGGCGGACTCCTCGCAGCCTTCGATGAGCGTATCGTGAACAAGAAACGCCCGAGCCTGACTGGCATCGTCGTCACGAAGGTTGCAGGCGATGGAAACGAGGTCAAGCTCCTCTTCGACGAACCGGTCTACTGGGATGAAACGCTTGTCGGTGGCCTCGACATAAAGGCGACGGTTGCAGGCGGTGCCCGTAATGTCGTCGACCTCGAGAGCCGCACGGTGGAGGATGCAACTGATGAACTCACTGTGACCGTGAAGGGAGCAGCAATCACTGAAGGTCAGTCTGTTGCCATAACCGTCACAAAGAGCGGTGCTGACAAGATCCTCAGCAACGGCAAACCCCTGATCGAGTGCACCACCTCCACGCAGTACAAGGTGTACCATGGTGCCCCGTACATCACAGATATATCTCTTATCTCTCATGTCGAGAAAGAGGTCTGTTTGGACTTCTCGGATTACGTATCATGGGAAGACCTTGTCAACGGGACGCACATCATTGTAGAGGTCGACGGGGAGGCCCGGAGAGTCTACAAGGTTGATGCTGTCAAGGAGCAGGATCGCACTATCGGGCGTGACCACCTCGACATCAGATTCGATGGCGACATCATCAAGGTCGGCCAGAAGATCGTCGTGACGATCACCGAAGAAGGAGCTGAAGCCATATCGTCGGATCACGGCACGCTGGCTCCGCCGTACGTGATTGAGATGACATTCACGAAGCCCACCGGTCCGGTCATCGAGACGGTCGAGACGAACGAGTACGGCAACCTGGTGTACATCACCTTCGATAAGGCAATTGCATGGGCATCTCCGGTTGGGTTCGAGCTGTACCTCCATGAATGGTGGTCTGTAGGGTTCAAGAATGCCTGGCTTGAGAACGAAGGCAGGACGCTTGTACTCGAGGTCGATAACGAACATGATCACCACCAACTGTGGCCGCAGATGATCGAACCGGGCGATGAGTTTGCCATCTCGTATCACGATGGCTACATCTACTCCGATGATGAGATAGGTGAACTCGCCGACTTCGAGAAGCACCCTGTCGAGAACAAGGTCACAAAGACCTTCGACCAGATCCAGCCACTGGACTGCAGCTGGACACTCGTCTCCACGAACCAGTGGATTGACCCGACCGCTTCGGAGTTTGTGAACGCTGATCTCATCTACAAGTACGATGCAGCGACCGGCACTTTCTCCTCAGCAACCGTGAAAGATGTCAAACCGGTCGAGGCGCTCTACGTCAAGACCACCGAGGGCGGCTGGTTCGCAGCAAACTTTGCCGATTTCCAGCCACTCAGCACAAAGAAGCTCTATGCGGGCTGGAACCTGATCAGTGTTGGAACCTGCGCTGATGCCAACGCACTCCTCTCACCGCTCCGGTTCATCCAGGTCGGACAGGTGGAAGGAACGGGTATCACGACGCTCGTCAGCCAGAGTGCGCTCAACAGAATAACCTGGGATATGTACCTCCCGACCCTGACAGATAATGACTGGGAGGAGCTGGAGTGGGAGTGGCTGTGCCCGGTCGACGGCTACTGGGTCTACATGAACGGAGAAAAGGACTTTGGTGTACTCCCTGGTGAATGGGGCGACCATATCGGCCTCGTCGTCTGAAACGGGCGGCCTCTCCGCCCCATTTTATTTCAAGGGAGTGTGAACAGATGAGATTATCACCATTTGTCATCGCAGCCTTGCTGGTTCTGGCCGTATCAGCGGCAGCTCCCGCTGCAATGGCCTTCCCCGTCCTTCCCCACGCGTTCTGTGGAGACGTCGAGGTGAACGGGGTATCTGCACCGGACGGGACACCCGTCTCGGCCAAGGTCAGCGAAGGCACCCTCATCCCCGGGGAGCAAAACCCCGTGGCAACAACAGGGGGGAGTTACGGCAAAGGAGGCGCCCTTCCCCTCCTTGTCCAGGGGACTGATATCCCCGATGGGGCAATTGTCAGTTTCTATGTCTTTGGTATCGATACAGGCGAGACAGCAGTCTTCAGGGCTGGTGGGGGGCCGACAACCGTCAACCTCTCGATCATCTGGGAACCGGTCCCGCCTGAGATAACCTCGGTGACCTACAACCCGGATGCGAGCGCAGGCCACCGTGAACTCTTCGCATGCGAACCAAACATCATCCAGGTGAACGTGAGCAACAACTTCAGCCTCCCTGCAGAGAACCTGGATGTCAGGCTCAGTATCGGGACCTACGACAGGTCCATCTCCATCCCGGAGATCCCGCCGTTTGAGTGTGCCCTCGTGAACTTCACCGGGTATACGCCAGATGCCACAGGCGATGTCGAGGTCATCGCCACGCTTGACAACGGCACAGATATCCAGGAGTACCGAGAGACAGCCACCATCTACTACAACGGCTACAAGGGCAAACGCTGGACAGGCGGGGACGACCTCCTGACCGCCGTGACCCATACCGGCCGCATTAACGCTGTCTACTCAACCGGCGATGCCGCATATGCCGGCAATGGCTGGACCGAGAAGACGGTCGGGTGGACGGCAGAGAACCTCACCATACCGGCGGAGGCGGCGATCCGGTCAGCCACCCTCTACCAGGGATATACCTGGAACAGGATGGCAACGGAACCTGCGCCACAGATGATCCTCAATGATGTGGCAGTTTTACCGTCAGCAACCTATACCGACAGGAAAGGATATGGCGGATACAACTACCCCGGCGGACTTCTCGTCTATGACGTGACCTGCTGTTTCGATCCGTGCTGCAACACGCTCTGCATCATTCCTGAGAATGGTGCCGACTACGCGATCTACGGAACCTACCTGGTCGTCATCTACGAGCATGCCCAGGAGACCGAGAAGACGATCCTGGTGAACAACGGGTATGACTTACTCCAGTCGCACCCCGGTTACTGCACAGATGATGCAGAAGCAACCGCATACGCGCCGTTTTCCGGGCTGAATCCCGAACTGATGAGCGGTGCAACCGCTGTGGCCGTCGTCAACGGTCGCCCGGCTGAAGGGAAGAGCGCCTTCCTCTTCAATGAAAAGGAGTATCCCGGTTTCTGGACAGCATATGAGGAGAACCCGGAGCCACAGGTTGGTTTCTCTGCCTACAACGTGACTGATGCGTTGAGAAACGGAGAGAACGAGGCAGGCGTACAGAGCGTCTGTTCCGGGAGTTCTGGCGACTCGATCCAGGCAGTCAGTGTGATACTGATCGCCGAACTGATCACCATCCCGCCGGCGCCGGTTGCAAACTTCACCGCAACCCCCACATACGGGATAACGCCCCTCACCGTCCAGTTCACTGACTGCTCGACCGATGCGGCGTCATGGTTCTGGGAGTTCAGTGACGGTGCAACATCAAGCGAGCAGAACCCGGTCCACACGTTTGTGGCCCTGAAGCCCGGAAGAAACCAGTTCAGCGTCTCTCTCGCGGTAACTAACATAGCCGGCTCCGATACTCAGGTCAGGAAGGACTACATCACCGTCGATCCGGAGAAGAAGACGGAGGACATCTCCAAAAAGATCAACCAGACGACGGGAGAAACAAACGAGACCATCATCGTCGTCTACGAGGGGAGCGCCAATGTCACCGTCCCGGAAGGAACAGTCGCTCTGGTGAACGATCAGCCGATTGTCAACCTCTCCATCAGCCTGGCTCCAATCGGTGCCATTCCCGAACCGCCGGTGGGTGCGATGATCATCGCAGGAGGCAAGGCCTTCGTCTTTGAACCGGAAGGTGCGACATTCAACCCGGCAATCCCGGTGACCATCACGTTCACTGCCGATGAATGGGCAATCCTTTTCGGAGGAGGGAAGAACACCCAGCTCCAGCGCTTCGATACGACCCTGAACGCCTGGGAACCCCTTGCGAACCAGACCGTTGACGAAGCAGCATACACCATCACCGGGTGGACTACGAAGTTCAGCACCTTTGCTCCTGTAACCACAGCAAAACCGGTCGCGAACTTCACCGCGGCGCCCACATCCGGAAACCAACCGCTAGCGGTACAGTTCACCGATCAATCGGCGAACATACCAACGTCATGGCTCTGGAGCTTTGGTGACGGCGCAACCTCAAGCGAGCAGAACCCGACACACACATACAGTGTCGCCGGAACCTACACCGTCAGCCTGACAGCAACAAATGCTGCCGGTTCGGATACAATGAACCGCACAGGCTACATCGTCGTTAACCAGGGCGGCGGTGGCGGCGGCGGAGGTGGCGGTGGTGGCGGTGGCGGCGGCGGTGGCATTACCGTTATCCCGCCGGAGGAGTCTGTCGGATCCGCCTCACTCATGACCGATGCATCCGGCCAGCTCCTGGCGTCGTACATCGTGGGATCGCCATCAAAAGCGGCGAGCCTCTCCCTCAACAAGGGTATGCGCGCGCTCGATAAAGATGGGAAACCGCTCGGCACAATCTCGATCGATGATCTTGCTGCAGCAAACGTCCCGGCAGTTCCCTCCGATGCAGCCTTCTCGTTTGCCGGACATGCGGTGACCTGTTCACCTGCGGATGCGACATTCTCACCATCTGCTCAACTGACGTTCGAGTTCACCGAGGCGCAATGGAATGCAATCGTGGCAAAAGCAGATCAGGAAACATCGTACTTCACCGTAAAATGGTATAACCCGGCTTCAAAGGCCTGGGAAGATGTCCAGACCACGGTGAACAAAGATGCGCGGACTATCTCTGCGACGATCGAGCATTTCAGCACATTTGGCGTCTTCATCGAATCTAAAGCGTCGGCTGCAGTTCCAGTTGACACGTTACCCGCTGCATCAGCGTCACCGTCGCAGGCGTCAGCGGCAGCGCCAGAGGTGCCTGGAGAGTTCCCCTGGATGTCTGTGATCATTGGTGTCGTTATCCTCCTCCTGATCGCAGGTGGAGTGTATTACTACACCAAAAAACCCTGAACCCCTTTTTCCAATGAACCCAATGTATCCTGACCCCAATCGTAAGATGCCATCAGTATTCATCCGGTTTATGGAGGAAGGTCACCAATCATCAGCCTGACCCGACGCGAAGATGATGGATCACGCCGGATAGATCAACTGCAACCAGACCCTAAAAACCACTTGGAGTGTGAATCAATGAAATTATCACCATTCGGCACCGCCGCCCTGTTGATCCTTGCGATGGGGGCGCTCGTTTCAGTCGCCTCGGCAATCCCTGTTCTGCCTCATGCCTTCTGTGGTGACGTCGTTGTGAACGGGGCGCCTGCACCAGATGGTACAGATGTTTCGGCTACGATCAACGAAGGCACGCTCATCGCAGGGACTCAGAACCCCGTGACAACGGTAGAAGGGAGTTTCGGCAAGGGAGACGCGCCCTATCTCCTTGTCCAGGGAGAGATCCCCGATGGGGCGATCGTCACCTTCCAGATCAACGGCGTTTCCACAGGTACGACCGCGGTCTTTGAAGCAGGAGGCGGCCCCACCGCCATCCAGTTGTCGGTCGTGACCGATGCAACGCCGCTCCCGACCCAGACCTCCACCCCGGTGAGTTCAGGCAGCAGTGGCGGCGTTGAGACCCCCACCCCGGCGCCGACGGAGGTGCCGGAGAAGACGGCTGCCCCCGGGGTGACCGAACCGGAAGAACCTGTGACACACGAGACATCGGCATCCACTGTTGCAACAACCCCTGTTACGGCAGGAACATCTCCTCCTCCAGCACAGACTGTGGACCAGACCCAGACTCCCAAACAGGCTCCATTGATCTATGCTCCCCTTGCACTGATCGCGGGAGGGGTGCTCTTCATCGTATGGAGAGGGCGGCGCTGAAACCACCTTCTTTTTTGATCATGCAACTGTTTTGCGATACTCTCCTATTCATTCATCTACCCTCGAGGTGAACAGGTTCATACGTGTATAGTAGGTGTGATTGATGTGACACAAAAAGAAGCAGTCGTTCTTGCTGCACTCTGTATGGTAGTGATGCTGGTGCCATCGGGAGCAGCAACGGAAGAGCACCTGATGAGTGGCTCCTATGCCCCGATCCTGCAATGGGGGTCGGAAGGTTCCGGTAACGGACAGTTCTCCTCCCCGTTCGGGATCGCGATAGATAGATCCGGGAGCGTCTATATCACAGACAGCGGCAATAACCGGATCCAGGTATTCACCGAAGACGGGGAATTTGTGAGAGCCTGGGGAACGGAAGGTACGGGTGACGGAGAGTTTCGCGATCCGCGGGGTGTTGCGGTGGATGGGAACAGCTCTGTTTACGTAGTAGATTATCAGAACAACCGCATACAGAAGTTCACAGGCACGGGCAGTTACCTTGAGAAGTGGGGGAACCGTGGCACCGGTGAAGGGAGTTTCAGCGGCCCTCACGGTGTTGCAGCAGATAGATCCGGTACCGTCTATGTCGTCGATACAGGGAATAGCCGTGTGCAGGCCTTCACAGAGGCCGGCGACTTCATCAGGGCATGGGGGAGCATGGGCAACAGCAATGGTCAGTTTCAGTTCCCGCTCAGCATTGCGACGGATAGTGACGGCGAGATCTATGTTGCAGACTCAAGCAATTTCCGGATCCAGAAGTTCAATGCCACCGGGGGGTTCCTGATGAAATGGGCGCTCTCTGGTGAGGGCATATTCCACCCCTACGGTATCTCAGTAGACGAAAGAGGAAACGTCTATCTTGCAGATTACAATAACGACCAGATCAGGGTGTTCAATAGCAGGGGAGAACCGCTCACACGGTGGGGTACATCCGGTTCCGATATCGGCCAATTCAACGAACCTTCAGGTATCGCGATCGATACGGCCGGAAACATCTATGTGGTAGACAGGGGTAACAACCGTATCCAGAAATTCGTACCTGTCATCCTGTCCGCAGACTTCTCGGCCGATACAAGAAGCGGTGTTGCCCCTCTTACAGTAAAGTTCACCGACACATCCACCGGTTCGCCGACCTCGTGGTTCTGGTCCTTCGGGGACGGCGCAACCTCCACCGAGCAGAACCCAACCCACACCTACACCCTCCCCGGCAACCACACCGTCACGCTCGCGGTGGATGGCGGACTCTCAACAGCCACGAGGTCCGGCTATGTCAAGGCCACCCCGATCCTCTATGGCGATGCGAACGACGACGGCGTTGTGAATCAGGCGGACACCCTGCAGGTGCTGCGGGAGGTCGTAGGACTGATGCCGTTGCCTGCAACAGGCTCTGAACTGTTCAGGAAGACGGATGTCAACACTAACGGGGTTATCGAGGTTGGCGATGCCTTCTTCATCGCCCAGTACAACGTCGGGTTACGAGATGTGTGGTTTTCAGTGAATTCATCCTGAACTTCCGGGGAGTTCAGGCGCAGTGCTATACCAATCCCATGATGAACCCCTCTTACATGGGAATAGTAAAGGGGGTGGGTGGCCTTCTTCGCCTCACCTCCTTTTACAGGTTGGTCTCTGGTTCGCAGGCGAGTGAGTTCGGTACCCTGCGCTCAACAGGGTTCCGACTGCATCATCGATCGAGATCCCTGGCAGGGTAGCGCGTGCCGGCACTCTCGGAAACCGCCGGAAGAAGAAAAGGGCCCGGAGGGCAACAGATTCTACTTAATCGTACTCGCGCCACGTCTTCCCGCAGGCGGTGCAGCGGAAGAACCTGACCTCGCTCTCATCTGCCGCCCGCAGCTGCCGGAGCCACCAGAACGCCGTCATGCACTCGCAGTCGGGGCACTTGACGGTCACGGTCGGGAGGGTTGCTATCGTATCCTCTGCATCGACGATGACGATCTCTTTTGTCACGCGTTTGTCTGTCTTCTTCAACCGGTCGAGGTCGTTGATCTCCCGGATATATCCGCATTTTTTGCACTTCAACTGACCCCCGGACGATATCATCAGGCCTTTGCACTGTGGACAGAACATCATCATTATATGTGGGGCACCGACTGAAATTAATCCTTGGTCGGCCGGACAACCGGGGCCGCACGGACACTGGCGCAGGCCAGATCCGGCGCACAAATGATTTATTGCCGGATACGCCGAAAGGTAAAGGATGAAGGATTACCTGGTGCTCGCCTCCTGCATCTGCTTTCTCGTCTTCCTCGTCCCGGGACGGTTCCGGAAGTACTTCGCCATCGGCGGATGGGCGGGCATCGTCGGATACCTCTTCCTCGAGCTCCCCTACTACTTCTCCATCAACAACTTCATGTACCCGACGATCGCCCTCCTCTCGGTCCCCTTCCTCGCCATCACCGTACAGCACCTGCTCCGCGACGATCCCCGGGTGATGCAGCTCTCGACGATAGCAGCCGTGGCGTTCCTGATATACGCCCCCTTCGGCTTCATACCCGCTCTCGGCGACTGGCTGATAGCCGCAGTCGCCGACCAGACATCCGCCGCCCTCGCGGCATCCGGGCACCCCGTGAACTTCAGCGCCTGGAACACGATGGAGCGCAACGGTTTCCGGACCGAGATCATACTCGCCTGCACCGGCATCCAGAGCATCGCGATCATGCTCGGGGTCGCCTGGGGCGTGCCGTCGACGGCGCGGCAGAAACTCGCCGGGTTTCTCCTGGTCTTCCCGACGATCTATATCCTGAACATAGCGCGCAACGTCTTCGTCATCACGGCATACAGCGAGCAGTGGTTCCCCTACCTCCCCGCGATCGCCGGCAACGGCGAGTTCGGGTACGAGAGTTTCTTCTGGGCGCATAACGTCATGGCCGAACTCGGGGCGCTCATCTTCCTCGTGGCCCTCGCCTACGCTCTCTTCCTGATCCTTCCCGAACTCGGCACCCTCGCCGACAGCCTCTACCGGCTCTACCGCGGCGAGGTGGAACGGGTCCTCCGGCCGAAGACCCCGCAGTCCGGCCTGCAACCCTAAGGGCGCCGGCGGTATGCCGCCACGACCCTGCGCTGGCGCCGGGGATGCGGGAGGAAGATCCGGCTCTGAGATTTCGCTCATGCCGGCACCCGGCACTGATGTGCCTTGCGCGACGCCTTACCGCGGATGCCAGGCCTGAGGCCGTTCCATCGCTCATGCCCTCCGCGAAGGATGCGAAGATCGGGAGAGGGGTATCGGTAACTCCCCTTCGCGGGGCGGGGCCCGGCGAATCCCGAACCAAATGCTCGGGCAGGTATGACGCGGCATAGCATCCGTATGAAGAGGCGGCAGCCTCCCTTCAGGAGTACTGCCGGTAGAGGTAGAGGATCCGCTGGATCGCGGAGAGGTTCGTGCAGACCGCTATCAGGAGGATTGCGGCCCATATGTATCCCGTCACGCCGCCGAGAACCAGCGCGAGGATAGTCTCCGGCCTGCCGAAGAAACCGACCCCCTCGAGGGGGTCCTCGATCTTTCCTGCGATCCTCTCGGTGTAACCGATCTCCGCGTAGGTGACCGGTTTGATGAAGGTGTTGATCAACGATCCGGCGAGCGCGATGCCGACGACACCAAAGTCGGCGATCGGCGGGACGCTTACGAGGTGGCTGACAATGGGGATGCCGGAGAACCCCACGCCGAGGATGACCGCCGCATCGACGTATTTGTCCGCAACCCAGTCGAAGACGGCGCCGAACCTGCTCTCCGTGTGGTTCCTCCGGGCCACGCTCCCGTCCACCAGGTCGAGGACCGCCGAGACAACCAGCAACAGGCTGCCCGCGAGAAAATACCGCTGGCTAAAAGCGAGTGCGCACGAGAGGCCGAAGAGCACGGAGAGCATCGAGACCTGGTTAGGCGTAATGCCCAGGCGTATAAAAAACGAAGCGACAGGCTCTGAATATTTGATGAATTTCGGCCGCAGCGAGGTTATATTCATCGCATAATTTATCAGCCCGAAAACAGTTTAACTCTTTGCTTCGCCGGGCAGGGAGCGCTGTATCCTGTCGGGAATCACCATATTCTTAAACGCCCCCGCCAGATAGATCAGGGAGAAGGAGATTTCATGGCAGATCACGAAAGGCCGCACGTACTCATGATGTCGGAGATCACCGTCGACGGAAAACTCACCCTGCGGCGCGGAGCATCGAGCAAGATCCTCATGAAGTACATGGCGCCCGAGACCGAGATCCTCCTTCACCGGACCCGGGCGGAGTGCGACGCCATCATGGTCGGGGCAAACACCATCAGGATCGACAACTCTTTCCTGACGGTTCGGCTGGTGGAGGGGAAGAGCCCGCTCCGCGTCATCCCGAGCAACCGGGGGGATATACCGCCGGATGCACACATCCTCGGGCCGGATGCCCGGACGATCATCGCCGTCAGCAGGGCGGCACCGGCGGAGAAGGTCGCCCGCCTCCGGGAGAGCGGCGTCGACGTCGTCGTGGTGGGAGAAGGCCAGGTCGACCTGCCGGGGCTGATGCGGATCCTGAAAGCAGATTACAACGTCTCGCGGATGATGATCGAGGGCGGCCCCACGCTGAACTGGTCCATGCTAAACCACCGCCTCGTGGACGAGATACGCCTGATCCACCTGCCGTTCATCGTCGGCGGCGCCGATACCCCATCCCTCGTCGGCGGCATGCACATAGAGACCGAGAACGACATGATCCGGCTCTCCCACAAACGCCACTACATGTGCGGGAGCAACCTCGTCACCGAGTGGGACGTCCTCTACGAGAGGAGCGCGCGGACCTGAAGGGGCCCGCGCCATACGAGAGATCTTTTTTGCGCCGTCAGATCATCGCGTAGGGGTCCGCCTTCATGTACTCCCGGCAGACCGTCGTCGCGTAGTGGCCGGGAGGAAGCGTAAACCGGAGCCGGACGCTTGCGTCCATGACATCCGCTTCAACGCCGGCAGAGAGGGCGATGGGCCTTGCGACCCCGGCAAACGCCGTCTCCACGAACCGGGAGGCACGCGCGAAGTCTTTCGCGTCGATGCCGTGGTTCTGCATCAGCTCCTGCATGATCTCGTCCATCCGGCCGCCCGGCGCCACCGGTTCGGACCCCGGGATGAATATGGCAATCCTGCATCGGCCGCGCCGGATATGGACGAGAGCGGTCTGCCGGTTCCGGGCCGTGACGATATCCTCCCGGCCGTCATGGAAGAGCAGCCGGTCGCCGACCTCGGGTTCAAAGAGCGGGATGCCGGCATCGATGCGGGACGAGAGCGCGCAGTTGAAGAGGTACGACTGGAACGCGCTCACGAGGAGCGAGAGGAGCTTTGGAGGGAGCACCCGGAGCGCGCCGGCGTAGTCGCCGGGGTTCGCGACGAGGTGGTTTGCCATCGACCGCTCATACGTCATCCGGATGGGAAGACCGGCGAGCGCCGCCCCCGCATCCCGGGTCTCGGCAAAGTGCGATCGCGCCCGCTGCACATCTCCGGGCTCTCCCGGGTATGCACAACCGATGTACGCGGCCACGGCACCCTCGTAATCCCCTTTGAGTATCTTCTCGCCGACGATATGGGTGACCGGCCGGACGACGCCGAACCGCTGCAGCCCGTAGTAGTTCGGCACCCCGGCAGCCACCACCTCCGTGACGGCCCGCACCCGTTGTGCAAGTTCCTCCGGCACGCAGTCGCGGATAATGATGTCGAACCGGTTCCCGGCAAGCCCCCCGAGGACGAGCGGGTGCTGCGACCGCCCGACGACCTCAAGCGATATATCCTTGAGGTGCACCCGTCCGACTTCTTCGGGCGTAACGCCGTAGATCGATAGAAACTGGGTGGTCACCGCGTTCTTGTCCTTGTTCCCCGCCCAGGCTATCCGCCGGTGGCTGATGGCAAGCTGTTTTGCGATCTCTCTTGCCGCCCGCTGGAGTTCCCAGTTCGTCTTGGTGAGCCGGCAGATGATGTAGGGTCCGTCGGCATCGCTGATCGGGAGCGGGAGTTCCTCGACGACGAAGTCCGCCGGGCTTGAGCGGAGCCGGCCGCCGATGCCGGGGGTTGAGGATGCGTAGTAACGCATACCGAGGTTCTCTTCCAGGGGGTAGGGCGAGGGCATCATAGCAGGGGAAGGTCGCCGGTTATCCGGTCGAGGTCTTCGGTGCGTGCAGGCCCTAGACCGAGCGCCGTCACGGTCCCCGGCGGTATCTCGGTCATACCGGCGTCCTGGATGATGGATGCAGGGATGCCCGCCCGCTCTGCTATCGTCTTGAGCTCGAAGAGCTGCCGCTCGTTTGCAGCCTTCAGCACGACCTTCTTCTGCCCCTCGTCATACCAGGCCTTCTTCACGAGTTTATCGGCCTTCTCGTAGGCCCCTATGGCCGCGTGGGCGGCCTGCGCACACTTCTTGCCGCAGCTCATCCTGACGTCGGCACGCACAATCAGGCACTGCTTCCACTTGAACTCCCGTATATCAGGCATCTCCTACTACCTGGGGCATGATCCGTCAAATACGCATCTATGAGGGCGGCAACCTGCTGGAGATGGGGGGCCGGTTCGTGGCGGGGTATCCCGGATAGGTGAAAGACACGACCGCCGGCCGTGCCCATTTATACCTGCCGGCCCCTATTATTCGAAAGGGATCGCCGGGGTCCCGTATACGCGAGGCATGGTAGTCTGATCTGGGATGTTGTTGTTGTGGGCGCAGGGCCTGCCGGGAGCGCTGCCGCGCGGGCGTGTGCCGAGGAAGGGCTTACGACGCTCTGTATCGAGGAGCACGGCACGATCGGCTACCCGGTCCAGTGCGCGGGGCTCCTCTCCGCATCCGCGCTTGCCGAGTGCGATGTCTCAAAACGTTCGGTCACGAACGAGGTGAGCGGGGCACGGATGGTCTCGGACCTCGGCGGGGAGCTCCTCTTTGATGCGCGGACCACGAAGGCCTACGTCGTGGATCGGTGCCTCCTCGACCGGGAGATGGCGGAGAATGCCGCCAATGCCGGGGCGGAGTTCCGCTTAAAGACGAGCGCCTCGGGCATCAGGGGCACCACCCTCCTGACCCGGGGAATCCGCGGGCGCGAAGAGATCCCTTTCCGCCTCCTTATCGCCGCCGACGGACCGCGGAGTTCCATCGCCCGGATGCTCGGCCTCCGGCGGGCGGCGACCTACCTCGCCGGCGTGCAGGCGGACGTGCCGTGTGCGGTGGACCCGCGCTACGTCGAACTGCACCCGAACGCCTCGCCCGACTTCTTCGGGTGGGTGATCCCGGTCACGGCGACCCGGGCGCGCGTCGGGCTCTGCGCGAGAGAGGGCGCAAAGGACCACTTCGAGCGGTTCATCGCCCGCTACGGGGAGACCACGCTCAACCTCACGAGCGGCGTCATACCGCTCGGGGTTATGCCGCAGACTTACGGCAGCCGTGCGCTCTTCGTCGGCGATGCAGCGGGGTTTGCCAAACCCACGTCGGGCGGCGGCGTCTACACCGGCGTCCGGTCGGCAAAACACGCGGCCGCAGTCGCGGCGGCCTGCGTAAGGCGCGGGGCGTTCGATGACGGGAGCCTCCGGGACTACGAGCGGCGCTGGAGGGAGGATTTCGGGCGAGAACTCGATATCGGCATGAAGGCGCTCCGTATGCGGCAGAAGATGACGCCGCAGGAGATCGACCGCCTCTGCCGGGTACTAAACGACCCCGATATCATCGAGACGATCGTGGAGCACGGCGATATGGACCGGCCGGGCACCCTGATACGCAAACTTGCCCTGAAACCCCGGCTGGCCAGGGCGATGGGCATACTCTTCGCATCGGGAGTCCGCCAGATTCTTACGGGTTGAGAGAACTTTCTCGCCTGGGAATACCTATATACGAATACGTATTCCAACACGCCGGGGTGTGCCATGCATATACCTGATGCATTCATACCGATAGAGCAGGCCCTGGCCTACTGGGTCATCGCCCTCATCTTCATCGCTCTCTCCCTCCGGTGGGCGCGGCGGTCGATGGTGGAGGAGAAGGTGCCGCTGGTCGCCGTGCTTGCGGCAGGGATCTTTGCCATCCAGGCGCTGGAGATCCCCATCCCCTGGGGGACGAGCGGCCATATGATCGGGGCGGCACTCGCGGCGATCGTCCTCGGTTCGCCGTTCGCGGGGGTCTTTGTCCTGACGCTGGTCATCCTCGTGCAGGCCCTCGTATTCGGCGACGGCGGGATCACCGTCATGGGCGCGAACATCATCGACATGGGCGTCGTCGGCGGGTTCGTCGGCTACTACGGCTACACAGCCGTCATGGGTATCGCAAAGAACCCATATGTCGCCGCGTTCATCGCCGGGTGGGCGTCGCTCTTCATATCCGCGACCCTCGTTGCGGGCCAGCTCGCGATCGCCGGCACGTTCCCGCTGGATATCGGCCTCGCCTTCATGGCCGGGTATCATGCCGTCATCGGCCTCATCGAGGGTGGGATCACTGCAGTTGCCCTCTACCTGATAGCATCGGCGCGGCCCGACATACTTGAGCGTTCAACGGAGGTGACCGCGTAATGGAGAAGGCGCAGTTCATCGTGACCGGTATAGCGGTCGCCCTCGTCATTGCTGCTGCCGCACCGTTCTTTGCGTCCGGGAACCCCGACGGCCTCGAGAGCGCGTTTTTCAGCATCCACGGCGCAAAAGACTTCCAGGGCAACGACCTCGATGAGGATGCCGCTGCCGCCGCAGAGGAGAAGGTGGTCGCCGTGACCGGCAACGACTTCTCCTACGGGGCTCCCCTGCCCGACTACGGCATCGCCGGCATGGATAAGCCCGGCGAAGCGCTTGCCGGCGTCGTCGGCACGCTCCTCGTACTGGCCCTGGCCTACGGCGTTGCCCGGGTGGCTGCCCGACCCGACAACTAAATACCCGGACCCCTCACTTTGCGCCATCATGCACCTGGTCGAGACCCGGAACCTCACCCACGTCTACCGCGGCGATATTCCCGCCCTCGGCGGCGTGGACTTCATCGCAGGGAGGAAGTCCCGCATCGCCGTCATCGGGCCGAACGGGGCCGGGAAGAGCACGCTCTTCAAGCACTTCAACGGCATACTCAAACCGACGTCCGGCGAGGTCCTGGTCCGGGGCGAACCGATAACGCGAGAGAACATCCGCGAGGTCAGGAAGTTCGTAGGGATCGTCTTTCAGAACCCCGACGACCAGATCTTCTCCCCCACCGTGGAGCAGGACGTAGCGTTCGGCCCGACCAACCTCGGGCTTGACGAGGCGACGGTCGCTCACCGTGTCGGGGAGGCGCTCTCCCTCCTCGGGATCGAGGATCTGCGCGAGCGCGTGCCGCACCACCTCTCGGGCGGCGAGAAGAAACGGGTCGCCATCGCGGGCATCCTTGCGATGGAACCGCAGGTGGTTGTGCTCGACGAACCGACCGCCGGGCTCGATCCCCGGGGCGTTGCCGACCTCATCGCGTTCGTCAACCACCTGCCCGAAGAGTACGGCATGACGGTGATCTTCTCGACTCACCAGGTCGACCTCGTCGCGGAGATGGCGGACTTCGTCTACGTGATAGATCAGGGGAAGGTTGCGGCCACCGGGACGGTCGAGGAGATCTTCGACCGGCCGGAGCTGCTCGCGAGAACCCGCCTCGATGTGCCGGTCATACCGAGACTGATCCGGTCGCTGCAGGAGGAAGGTATCGCCATCGATATGGCCTACACCTATGACGGCGCGAAGAAGTCGTTTTTCGATGCCTGCACGAGGAGACCATGATCGATGACCTCTACTCCATCGAGGAGTCGGCCTACCGCGACAGCGTCATCCACCGTCTGGATGCACGGGTCAAACTCCTTGTCGCCCTCGCCGGGATCGTCGCGGTCGTGGCGATGCCGTACTCGACGAGGATCTACGAGCTCGGTGCCGTTCTCTTTGCCCTCTCTCTCGTCCTCTGGGTATTCTCACGCCTCTCGCCGGCCATCTACCTCCGGCGGCTCGCCCTCATCCTGCCGTTCGGGATCTTTATCATCGGGTTTCAGGTCTTCGTGAAGAACCCCTATTACGAGGTTTTCCACCCGATCGCCGTCCTGCCGTTCGGTATCGCGATATACGCGGAGTCGGTGGAGTTCGCCTCGATCCTCCTCGTGAAGTTCATCGTCAGCATATCGTTCATCATCCTGCTCTCGTCGACGACGAAGATGCAGGACCTCCTGGATGCGGCAGGGAGGCTCGGCATGCCGCGGGAGTTCACCCTCTCGCTCGGCATGATGATCCGCTACCTCTTCGTCTTCGCCGGCATGCTCGGCAAGGTCTGGTCGGCGATGGAGACCCGGTGCTTTGACCCCCTCGACCGCGCCCTCCCCTACCGCTACCGGTTCCGCCAGCTCGGCTACACCATCGGCATGATATTCATCCGGTCATACGAGCAGGGCGAGCGCACCTACACGAGCATGCTCTGCAGGGGCTACGGGGCAAACGCCTCCCTGCACATCAGGAGTAAACCCCTCCGTACAGGAGACGTCGCCTTCCTCGTCGGTGCAGTCACCCTCATCGGGCTCTCCGCGATTATGATCTACACCCGGCCGTAGGGTGGCCGGGGGCCGGCGCTCTTCCCTCCCTGCAGCCCCCACCCCACCCGTGCCTTCAGCAGGAGATACCCGTGCACTTCTGCCGGCATCCCCTCCCCGCCCGCGCCTTCGGCAAAGGATACCCATACCCTTCTGCCGGCATCCCCTCCCCGCCCACGCCTTCGGCAAAGGATACTCGTACACTTCTGCCGGCATCCCCTCCCCGCCCGCGCCTTCGGCAAGGGATACCCAGACACTTCCCCGGCAGTCCCCCTCCCCACCCGCGCCTGCGGCAAAGGATACCCATGCACTTCTGCCGGCACCCCCTCCCCACCCGCGCCTTCGCAGGGATACCCATACCCTTCTGCCGGCATCCCCTCCCCACCCGCGCCTGCGGCGCTCCTCCCCCGTCCCCTCCTGAGGGCGGGGTCCGTGCGTGGCGATACCCGGTGGGCAGCCGTATCCGGCTCTTCTCCAGGATCTCCCCATGCTGTGGACCGTGGGGATATCGCCACGGGGGGTGGGGCCGACGGGGAGGGGGAACTCGTTCCCCCTCCCCTGTCTCTAACGCTCCCGAACTCTGCACATCTCACCGATCCTCCCCGCCGGCATTTCTGCGGGGGATACCCGTATGCTCTCTACCCCCCCACCCCGCCCGCGCCCTGGAGAGCACCGCGGGCTGGCTCTCTCATCCACCCTTTTTATCCCCGGAGGTACAGGAGTACTCCATGGATATCACGAGGTTCATCGCCGCACTGGAGCAGGTTGCTCCGCCGGAACTGGCCGAAGATTACGACGCCGGGCGGATCGGCCTCATCGTCGAGGGGAGGGAAGATATCGGGACCGTCTGCTGTGCGCTCGATGCCACGCAGAGAGTGGCGGATGCCGCCGTCCGGGCCGGCGCGGATATGCTGATCGTTCACCACACGCCCCTCTGGAACCCGGTCACGGCGGTCAGGGGTCCGACGGCGCACCTGCTCCGGACGCTTCTTGCCGCCGGCATGAACCTGTACGTGATGCACACGAACTTCGACCGTGCCGAGGGCGGCGTCAACGACGTCCTCGCGGCCCGGCTCGGTCTCACGGCAACGGAGCGGATGACCGCCGGCGTCGTCGGGGACTGCTCCCTTGACCCGGAAGAGATCGCCCGCCGCCTCCCCGGCGGAGGGATACGGGTCTACGGGGAGGTGGGCACGATCCGGCGCCTCGCGGTCGTGGGGGGGAGCGGGTTTGACCCCGCACTCCTCCGGGAGGCCGCCGACCTCGAGGCGGAGGCCTTCCTCTCGGCGGAACTGAAGCACAGCGTGGCGCGGGCATCGCCCCTCCCCTGCCTTGAAGCCACCCACTATGCACTCGAGGCCCCGGCCATGGAGGCGCTCGCGTCCCGCATGGGGTGGCATTATATCCCTGATCCGCCACACGTAGTGGTAATCCCATGAGCGGCATCTGGCAGAAGGTGGAGCGGGGCGGGGCGCTGACGCCGGAATTCCGCGCCTGCATCGAACAGGTCTACGGCGAGCGGGGGAGGAAGGCGCTCATGGCCGTCGATAGCGGGCAGGTGAAGCGCTACCTTGACTTCTTCGTCGTGGTGGGCCACAGCGACGAGTACATCGTCGAGGACGACTTCTGCACCTGCAGCGATTTCCTCTTCCGGGGAAGAGAGTGCTGGCACATACTTGCGGTGCGCATAGCAGAACGGACGGGGGTCTATGAATCCTACGATCTCTGGTACCAGGACGTATGGAAGCGGTGAAAGATACGCTCCAAACAACTATATCCGTTCCAGTCCTACCTCTTTGTACTACGTGATTTTCAATGCTCGAAGAAGAGTATACGCTCGATTATTTCCGATCTCAAGGATTTGAGCGGAAGGTCTGCAAGAGCTGCGGGGCGGCCTTCTGGACCCGGGACCCTGAACAGGAGCTCTGCGGCGACGCCCCGTGTGTGACGTATAACTTCATCGGCAATCCGGTCTTCAAACCTCATACCGTTGATGAGATGCGGGAGGCGTTCCTCTCGTTCTTCGAGCGGCACGGGCATACCCGCCTCGAGCGCTACCCGGTCGCCGCAAGGTGGCGAGACGACATCTACCTCACGATCGCGTCCATCGCCGACTTCCAGCCGTTCGTCACGAGCGGTGTCGTCCCGCCGCCGGCAAACCCGCTCACCATCTCCCAGCCCTGCATCCGCTTAAACGATCTCGACTCCGTGGGGAGGTCGGGCCGCCACCTGACGCTCTTTGAGATGATGGCGCACCATGCCTTCAACACCCCCGAGGAGCGGATCTACTGGAAGGACGAGACGGTCGCCCTCTGCGACGAGTTCATCGCGTCCATCGGGGGCGACCTCTCCCGGATCAGCTACAAGGAGCACCCCTGGTACGGCGGCGGGAACGCCGGGGCCTCCGTCGAAGTGCTCATCGGGGGCCTTGAGGTCGCGACGCTGGTCTTCATGAACCTCGGGCGGCAGAAGACCAATCAGCCGCCCGTCGATGTGAACGGGGTTCCCTACTACCCGATGCGGTTGCAGATCGTCGATACCGGCTACGGCCTCGAGCGGTTCGTCTGGGCATCGAAGGGTTCGCCGACGATCTACGATGCGGTCTTCCCGGAGATGGTGAGCCGGCTGATGCGGTCGGCCCACCTCGAGAACCTCCTCGACAGCCCGGAGTTCATGAAGATCATGGGGCTCAGCGCCCGGTTCGCCGGGGTGATGGACATATCCGGGACGAACCTCTACAACCTCCGAAAGAAGGTCGCCGATGCGATCGGCGTGCCCGTCGAGCGGCTGGAGCGGATCGTCGTCCCGATCGAGAAGATCTACTCGATCGCCGACCACACCCGCTGCCTCGCCTACATGCTCGGCGACTGCATCGTCCCCTCGAACGTCCGCGAGGGGTACCTCGCCCGGCTGGTGCTGCGCCGGACGCTCCGGATGATGAACGATCTCTCGATGGACGAGGATCTCGCCGACCTCGTGGAGGCGCAGATGCAGGCCGTCGGGGACTTCAGCCAGGACGTCGATGTGGTCAGGGAGATCGTGGCAAGCGAGGAGGCGCGGTATGCGGGCACGCTCGAGCGCGGGACCCGGATCGTCCAGAAGATCGCCCGGAACTACAGGGCGAAGAGCTCCCGCGTGCCCCTCGCGGAGGTCATCACCCTGTACGACTCGCACGGCATACCGCCCGAGATGGTGAAGGAGGTCGCGGCCGCCGAGGGCGCCGTCGTGGAGATCCCCGACAACTTCTACTCGCTGATAGCCGACATACACTCGGAGGCGCAGAAGGAGGCGGAAGGGGCGGATCCGCTCGCCCCCTACCGCGAGCGGGCGGCCACGCTCCCCCCGACGAAGAAGCTCTACTACGAGCTCCCCTGCGAGGTCGAGTTCGAGGCGATGGTGCTCGACTACTTCGACGGCATGGCGGTGCTGGACCAGACCCTCTTCTACCCGGAGGGGGGCGGCCAGCCGTCCGATACCGGCACCCTGGTGACGTCGGAGAGCATGGTGCGGGTGGAGGAGGCCGTGAAGATCGGGGAGGTGATCCTCCACCGGGTGACGGGAGGCCCCCTGAAGCGCGGCGACCGGGTGAAGGGGATGGTGGACGAGGAGCGGCGGTTGTCGTTGATGCGCCACCATACGGCGACCCACGTCCTCCTGCACGCGGCAAAGAAGGTGCTCGGCGCCCACGTGCACCAGGCGGGCGCCCAGAAGGGGAGCGAGACCTCCCGCCTGGACGTCCGGCATTACCGGCACATCACGCCCGACGAACTCCGGCGGATCGAGATCGAGGCGAACCGGATGGTGATGGCGGACCTGCCGGTCTACATCTGCATCGAGGAGCGGACGAAGGCCGAGCAGAAGTACGGGTTCGACCTCTACCAGGGCGGGGTGCCGCCGGGCCGGGAGATCAGGACGGTGCAGGTCGGCGCCGAGGTGCAGGCGTGTGCGGGGACGCACGTCCGGGCAACGGGTGAGATCGGGCCGATCCGGGTCATCGGCGTCGAGCATATCCAGGACGGCGTCGAGCGGCTGGTCTTTGCGGCCGGGCTTGCCGCCGTCTACGCGATCCAGCGGATGGCGGATATCATCCGGGCCTCCGCCGACGTGGTGAGCGTCCAGCCCGAGAACCTGCCGGCGACGGTAACGCGCTTCTTCTCGGAGTGGAAGGAGCAGAAGAAGGAGATCGAGCGTCTCCGGAAGAGCGCGGTGGACCTCCGCATGCAGCACCTTGCGGGCGAGGTGGTGGATGGGGTCCGGGTCGTCGTCGGTCAGGTGGATGCGGCTCCTAAGGAGTTAGTTGCGCTTGCGACGAGCGTCGCCGACGAAGGCGGGGTGGCGCTCTTTGTATCGGTCGACGGAAACGTGAAGGTGGTGGCGACCTCAGGCGTGCCGGCGGTGAACGCCGCCGATATCGTGCGGGAGGTCTGCAGCATTATCGGCGGGAAGGGCGGGGGCAAGCCGACCCTTGCGCAGGGCGCAGGATCGGACGTCGCCCGGCTCGGCCAGGCGCTCGAGCGCGGGCGCAGCCGTATTCTCGAAGCACTCCATGGTTGACGGTGTCGTAGTTATCCAGCCGGGCGATGAGCGGGCTCAACGGATCGCCCGGGCGATGGCGAGCCAGACGGCGAACGCGATCATTCAGGCCTTCGGCAGCGGGCCGCTGACGTCGTCGGAGGTCGCCCGGTCGATGGCGATCCCGATCACCACCGCCACCTACCATATCGATAACCTCCTGAACGCCGGTCTCATCGAGGTGATGGAGACCCGCTGGAGCGAGAAGGGGCGCGAGGTGAAGGTCTACGGCCTGGCAAACCAGGTCGTCATCATAGCGCCGCCGGAGAGCGACCTCCGGTCGGTGTTGAAGAAGTACGCGACGCTCTTTGGCATCGTCGTCCTCGCGAGCGTCGGGCTCTGGGGTATCCTCCCGGCGTTGCTGCCGGCTCCGCAGGACAGCATGATGCTGCCGGCTCCGCAGGACGCCATGATGCCGAAGGTTGCCGGGGGCGGGGAGGAGATCACCGCGTTCAGGGCGCCCCTGGAGAATGCCGCCGGGGCGCCGCCGGTTCACGACCTGGTGATGGCGTTCTTCTTCGGGGCCTGTGCGGTGCTGTTCGCTCTGCTGGCCTACGAGGTCTATTACTGGTGGCGGACTATGCCGCGGGTAGAAAAAGAGCAGGGTGGGTAACAGAGGACCGGGGATGGGGCGGCAGGGGTCTTTACTTTCGCCCCCTGGAGACCCGGGCTTCCTCTGGTTTTCCACTCCCCGCTTCAACTTTTGCCCCGCACTTGGGGCACCGCGTCTTCTTCGGGTTGATCTCTGCACCGCAACTGTAGCACTTGGGCATGGCGTATCACCACACTATGCCTGATCGGGTTACGATACCATAAGGCTATCTCATGGTGTTCTCGGGCAGGTGTCGCGCGGGGGCCGGAACACCCGGGAAATGGGCGGGAAATGCCCCGGGCAGGGTTCAACTCCATCGGCGCCGGCCGGCCGGGTATTTATGGGGGTGCGCGGGGGCGGGGAGGAGAAATCCCTATAACGCCGCATCGCATACAGGAGAGTACGATGCCCTCGCCCGAAGTCGTCCCCCGGCTCATCCGGCAGATCTACCAGGTGCGGCCGGATCTCAAATTGCCGGAGGCGGCCATCCATGCGGTCCTCTTCGAGGTGAGGAGAGCCCTCCCCCGGGATAACCCCGGGAGAGAACGCCTTCCCTTCTATTGGTATACCCACGGCCCCTATTCGGAGATCGTCAGATCCTCGATCGAGGACCTGGAGCGCCGCGGCATCCTCCGGGAGGAGACAAAGGCCGGCAAAACCCTTCTCGTGCTGGATGCTCGTCCCGCCGCCGTGGGCTGTGTGTGCGAGGACGAACTCTGGCGTATCGTCAGGGAGATCGATCCCCTTGAGGCGTTCATCAACCGTATCTACCGTGACCACGCACCGTATGAGTTCATGCCCCGCTATCGGGTGGATTTTATCGCCTCGCTCGAGGGGTACATCGCATCGCGCCCGGAAGGCACGCTCGACCAGGGATCGTTCTGTGGGATCGACTGCCTGGAAGACGCTCTCTACGCGTGTGAGGCCGTGCTCGTGGAAGAACCCCTCTTCGAGGGGTTCAACGACGAGTTTACCGCGTACGTCTCGGGGGCCGGGAAGGCTTTTGATATTGCCAGAACGGGCGAATCGGCCGCGTACCCGGCCATCAGGGCGACATGTGTGGTCGCCCGGGATGTCTGGTGCGTGTTTGCCGGCGGGGTGCGCATACTGAGCAGGGGACACGACGACTATTACGACGGAAGGCTTGAGCGGTGGGAGCAGGAGTACCGGAAAGCCTTCTCTGCCCTGGCCCCGAAGGTGCGTGCGTATAACCGGTATATCCGGGAGTCTGCCCGTCGCACCCCCCACGGGGAACCGGACGAACGCACAACAAGGATCCTCTCCTCGCTGATTGAGGGGTACCTGCCCGGCTGATCCCCGACCATGCCTTCTCATCATTTCCTCGACGCAAACGTCCTTATCGGTTCTCTGGTCGAGTGGGATGGGCAGCACCGCTGCACGTACCGTTATATGCAGCAGGAGGGGTTCCGGCGGCATACCAGCAAACGCGTATATGCTGAGTGTGCCGGTTCAGGCGGACGGTTCAAGAGGGCGGCGGAAACTCCACGATCAATGTTCATCACTGAACGGGTTTACGATCTCAAGCGAGCAGATCTCGGAGAAATCGTGCTCGTTTCGGGTGACCAGCGCACAATCATGGACCATGGCGGTGGCTGCAATGACTGCATCAGGAAGTTTCACCCCATACATTCGGCGTAGATGGATGGCACAATCTGCAATCGTATCGGTCAGAGGGTACACCTCTGCAGGACGTATAAAATCTTCAGCCATCGCGTACCCTTCCGGGGTATGCTTATCCGAGGAATTCTATCTTTGTGATGATCGAAATACGGAACGAAGAAGAAAGCATATCCTCTATCTTATTCGTGCTCCCTGATGGAATGGCATCTGCCAGATAGTAAATGAGGATATTTGTATCGAGTAGGTGCCGTCTCATAATCTATTCCACTCGTCCCGTAGGTCCCGAATCTCAGCCTTCAGATCGGCCTTCAGGTCTCTATAAATCCCCCGGTATTTCCTGGGGTTAGGAATCCCGATCTGCTTATCAGCCGGTTTTCCGGCGTTCAAGGTATTCCACAGGTTGATAGGCACGATAACGCCGGTTTTTCTTCCATCTGCATCATAAACGTATTGCACTCCCATGTCGCCCCACTCCTGAATATACATGGTATTGGTGTTCCAGGCAGATTATATTTGCCCGGCTCAGATGTTTTCAGGACAGTCCGGAAGAACCTGTCACCCCGATGGGGATTGTAGCACACTCTAACCATCCCCACCTGCGCGAGGTATCTCCCACCGCCGGATGCGCCCCGCAGGGATACATTTATGGACCGGGGGACAACGTAAAAACTACGGGCATATGGACTCCGGGACCGATATATACACGCTCCTCATCCAGAAACAGGATGAGATCCTCTCTTGCAGAGCGGAGGGGAGCAAGGAACATCCGGGTCTTCGGGTCGGTCGCCCGGGGCGAGGCGGGACCGGAGAGCGATCTCGATCTCCTGGTGGAGATGGAGCCCGGCAGAAGTCTTCTCGATCACATCGCGCTCATACAGGACCTGGAGGAGGTTCTTGGATGCAGGGTGGATGTGGTGACCGAGGCGGGGCTCCGGGAGAGGATACGCCCAAGGGTCTTACGTGAGGCGCGACCGTTATGAGATATCAGCGCCTGCAAGCATACCTCTGAGTCATGAATGACACGAAAAAATACCGACATATGTCGTCAGCACAAAACAGCCAACCCAAAACGCTTGATCTCCGGTGCCGTGCAGGCCGGTTTATGACGAATTCTGGCCCGGATTACATCATTTCTCTCACGAGTTCACCAGCAGCGACCGGAGGCGTTCGACCCAGTCGGTCCCGCCATCTATGAACTGTCGGATGTTCTGTACCTGTTTGTTTCTATCTCCGATGTCCAGGCTCTTCCGCGTCGAGGATCGCACTTCATCTTCCAGGGACTCAGGTATGAAGAACACTTTGTGCTTCTTCGAATCCTTGGTCGTATGGAGATAGTCATCATGCTGAAGGAGGATATCTTTCCTCAGGGTATCAAGGGCGGTTCTCCGAAAGAGCCTGAGGGTTCTCCCTTCATCGGAGTCCAGGATAACGAATATGTTCCAGTCGGTCTCCATGTCGTATAACTCGCAGAAGGTGTCTATGCACCTCTTTTTCCCATCTTCATCTTTGATCAGGTATTTGAGCCCTGAGTCGCGGTAAAATTTTTTGATGATCCAGAGTTCACCCGCCCGCGGGGCATCTCTGATCTCCTCTTTTGTTGCATGTTTCAGCGGGTGATCGCTCAGCAGATTCTTGATGAACAGACAGTCATGCTGCCCTTCGCAGAGGATGATCACTTTCCTGGCGGGATCGGGCATCACACACCCCTCAGGTCGAGTTTCAGCTCGGTCAGTATCTTCCTCCCCCGCTCGACGGAGAACTCCTTCTTTGTGATGGAGTCGCCTGCCCTCTGCAACCGGATTATCCGGACGGATCCTGCATCTTCATCAGTCTCGGGGTATTCCAGTATCTCCTGGATAAGGTCGTAACTGTGGGATGTTATGAAGACCTGGACGTTTAGTTTCTTCGAGCACTCAAAGAGCGTCCTGACAAAGACCTCCAGGTATTGAGGGTGGAGGTGATTCTCCGGCTCCTCGATGAGCAGGATCCCATCCTTTGCCCCGAGGAGGTAGTGGAGTATGCTCAGGAGCGATATAAAGCCGTCACCGTGCATGCGGTAGGGCACCATCTCGTACTCCCGGGCAGAACCCTCCTCCGTGCGATATATGACGTAGTTCTTTGTTAATTTCTGTAGATTCTCAACCAGTGCGTTCTCTTTGATGAAATTCTCGATCTTAATCAGTTCCGCCTCGTCGGAGGTGAAATCCAGATCGCTGATCTTCCGGGAATGGGACACATACTGGACATTGGCGCCGGATCCGGTTTGTGCCGGAGGGAACCCGCCGGGCGGGATGATCTCGTAGAAGCGGTATCGGAGCCCCGCCTTTTCGATCCTCGAGCTCTTGCCGGATATGATTCTCGTATAATTGTCCAGAAATTCGTTGAGATCAAACTCTCTCTCCCGGGGGTACGGATAGAAGAATATCCCGATTTTTGAGACCACGACGGTAAAATCGAATATGGAGAGGTAGTAATTGATGATCTCCTGCTTTTTGTCCTCCGGGACCTTTGTATAGAGCGTATCCAGCTCCCGGCTCAGCCGGGTCAGAACATCGTCCCGTACGTCGTCGTGAAGAGAGGCAAGGTTCCTGAAGATGTATGTTCGGTCATCGTTCGCCTCGAGTATGGCGGCATCTTTCCCGCTCTTGATGAGGTGCCAGTTCCCCCGGTGGAGCGGGTGGCCGGCCTGGAGGTCGTCTAAGTTGCCGTTCACGGCAACATCTATCGCACGCAGGACCGAGCTCTTGCCGGTATTGTTTCTCCCCACAAAAACGTTGATCTGCTCCGGCGAGTACTCCAGTTCCTCAAACGGGCCGAAATTCCGTATCACCAACCGGGAGAGGTGCCTCATTATCCCACGTCCAGTACCCCTGTGTACCGTTAATCAATTTTGTCCTTTCGGTTCGCCCTGAGCCTATTTGCATGCCGCCCCTCCCGGAAGAGCACCCCTCCGCCTCCCGCCCGATGCCGGCGGCGGGCCGCTGCCGGATGGCACGAGATCGTGGAGCATTCCACCTTCATCAGTCGTGAGGAGGGATCACCGGATGCACACGTGAGGAAGCGGTGCAAATCACCTGCCCCCCGGGGGGAAGCCTTCTCCCACCCCCGGCCGTCCCCCTGCGGCAGGTCACCGGTCCGGCGGGACCGGGAGCCCCCGCAGGGCACTCTCGCCTGGCGCTGCCCCCGGGCCTCCGTGCGGCGTGTGGCGGGCCTTCCTTTCACAAAAAATCCTGTCCGTGCCCGGATCTTCTTTTCCCCAGCTATTTTATGGAATGAAAGAATCTTTCACGCAGGCGCAGGGAGTGGTATTAAACCGTTCGGGAAAGAAACGCTACGATAGTATTAAATGTGATGACAAAGGATGTAGTCTCGTTACCTTGCTGCCCCGATGGGGCTGTGAGAACACGAGGTTGAACAAGTATGATGAAATTCAGAGAGAACGAAGATGCAGTATCACCAGTGATCGGAGTCATCCTCATGGTCGCGATCACGGTGATCCTGGCCGCGGTCATCGCGGCGTTTGTGTTCGGGATGGGCTCGAACGTCGGGACGACGAAGAATGTTGCAGCGACTGCACAGCAACAGGGAACTGAGATAATTGTTACTTACCAGGGTGGGGCAGATGCACAGAGCGTTAAATATCTCATGTTTTCGATAGACGATGCTATCACGGGGTACTCTAGCAGCACAGCAGGCAGCATCGCAGATTCGACTGGTGGAGCTAGTTCAAAAGTCGATGTGGGAACCTCATGGAAGTTTCCAGTGGGAACAGAGAAAAAAGATCACGTAGTCGTGACTGCACACTTTGGTGATGGTTCTGATCAGGTCATTCTGGATACCTTTGTTTAAACAACTGATGTGAGATGAGCAAGATGATGAAAGTTCAACGAGACTCGGACGATGCAGTATCGCCGGTGATCGGAGTCATCCTCATGGTCGCGATTACGGTGATTCTCGCCGCGGTAATTGCAGCGTTTGTGTTCGGGATGGGGTCAAACGTAAGTACCACAAAGAGTGTGGCAGCAACAGCGACCCAACAAAATAAGGACATAATCGTCACCTACCAGGGTGGGCCCGATAACAACAATTTAAAGTACCTCAAGATCTCTGTTGATGGAGATGGCTCAACCACCTGGTACACTAAAGACACCGACGGTGGTACAGGTCCGGTAGTGACGGCGGACGTGAATACCTATTCGGTGCCGGTCGGGAAGTCGTGGAAGTTTACTGGATATGGTTCCTCTGCGAAAGATCACGTTACCGTAACTGCTCATTTTGGAGACGGTTCTGATCAGGTCATATTAGATACCTTTGTATAACTTCTTCTCCTTTTTTATGACAAATTCCGGCAAAAGGTACCTGCTGATCTTTTTGATCGGGCTTTTCCTCAGTGTATCACTTGGCTACCCCCTCCTCTACCTCACCGACGAATGGATCTCCGCCGACCAGTTGAACCACCTCGTCACCGGCAACGACCTCCTCTACGGCTACACCCCCTACGGCGCCTCCGACTACGCCGCCGCCCACCACGACACCCTCTGCTACACCCTCGCTCTCCCGGCCGTCTCGCTCCCCGCCTACTACCTCTTCTCGCTCTTCGGCGATGACTTCCGGTTCGCCGTGGTCGTCCTCTGGTCCGCCCTCCTCCTTGCTTTGCTCCTCATGGTCGAGTTCTGGTACCCCGAATACGCCCGATGGAGGGGGATCCCCTGGACGTGGGCCGGGATTATATCGTGGGGCATACTCTTCATCCTCAACGCGGCGCTCTACCGGCCGTTCTGGTTCGTGCGGGGGGTGCAGCCCTACGATGTGGGGGTCTACCCCGAGGTCGCCGCGATCGTCTTTGCAAACAGCGTTGCCTTCGCCCTGCTTGCGGTCGTCGCCTTTCTCATCTTCCGCGAGGTCTTCGGGTCGGATCGTTGGGGGCTCTTCGGTCTCGCCGCGACGGTCTGCTGCTCGTCGTACCTCTTCTGGTCCGGGAACGCGAAGGACCACGCCCTCGTCGCCCTCCTCTTTGCCGTCGCAATCTACTGCTTCGCCCTCTACCTCTCGCGGGAGAACGCCCTCTACCTCTTTGGGTCGTTCATCGCCGTCGGGTGGACGGCGTTTGCCCGTCCTGAACTCGGGCCGGCGCTTGCTATCGGGTTCTTCCTCTTCGGTATCGCCGTTGCGGCCGGGAAGGGGCGGCGGGAGATCGGGAAGGCCGTCCTCGCCGCCGCCGGGGTCCCGCTCGGTGCCCTGCCGCTCATCGTGAACAACTGGGGGCTCTCCGGCCACCCCCTCGTCCTCCCCTGGGTTGCGGGCTACGCCGCCGCCGGGGCAAACGCACTCCCCTCCGGGTCGGGGAGCCTGGCAAGCGCCGTGGCCGCACAATACACCCCGCCGGCCGGCGACCTCCTCGCCGGTCTCTACGGTGCGTTCTTCGAGTCCGCCCGGGCCGGCTCCGCCGCATTCTTCCAGGTCTCGCCGTTATCGTTCTTTGCCCTCCTGCTTGCCGCGGCGGCCGGCTACGCCCTCCTCCGCAGAAGACCGACCGGGATCAGCGCCCGGGATGCCCGGCTCCTCGCCTTCTTCGCCCTCGCCGCCGCCCTCGTCGTGATCGCTTACGCCCGCTCCCTCCCGGGTATGTCGGCCAGCCCCGGCATCGTCCCCGACATGCGTTACCTCTCCCCGGCATACCTCCCCATGCTCGTCGTCGGGGTCTATGGCCTGAAACATGCCGGCCTCGATGCCGACGGTGTGCGGGAGGCGTTGAAGACGCTCTTCTGGCTCGCGGTCGTCGACCTCCCGCTCATATTCGTCGTCCTCCAGGTCGTCGCCGGCAAGAGCCCCGCCGCACAGGTCGCGTTCGTCACGACCCTCGCCTACGTCTTCCTCGCCGGGACAACGGTGCTCTATATCGCCGTCCTCGCCCGCCGGGCCTCCCCCCGCCTTCTCGCCTACGCCGTCCCGGTGCTGATGTTCTTCTCGCTCGCCTGGCTCATGGTCGTCGACTTCCGGTTCGCCACCAGTTGCTGGGAGGGCTACCACTTCTGGATACCCGTGGTGGAGTACGTCTGGTACATCCAGTACACGATCTTCCCGCTCTGACGAGGAGAGCGGCCCGACGAAGAACGAGACGCCGGCGCCCGGATGGGGCGGGAGACGTTCACCGCACGGGTAACCTCCAGGCGGCCCCTCAACGGCCACATCGGCCGGGTGCGGCCTCCCTCTCTCGAACGATGCGAGGGAAGGGGGTGTTCCTTTCCCTACCCGCTCCCTTCTGCTTTCCAGGCGGGTAAACCCGATACCCGGCATTCGGTAGCAAGATCATCGGCACCGTGGCGGGTGCCGGGACCTTGCGTCTCCTCCCGGATCGAGCAACGGTACACTCTCACCAGGCGCGGGGTTCCCTTGTGTGCCCCCTCATCGACCTCGTATGCGTGTGGGAACCCGCCCGAAGGCCCGTGACCGGGGCGCCGGGATTCCCCCGCACAGGAGAGAAACGCATGAGAAAGAACATCCAGACACGCAGCCCGGCGATAAAGTCAGATTGATACCGCTCAACAACGACGAAACAGTATGCAACGCAGAGACAGGATAGAAGGCAGCCCACGGGATGAAGCGTGCGCCAACATCGATTCACACGGGACTGCCGATAACACTTCTCCCCCGGGAGCAATAAGGACAGCTACCGAGGAGCGGCGTGCAGGTGTCGTCCCGCTCTTCCTGATACCCCGGGTCGCGGCCGACGAGATCAACCGTTGCGGCCGGACACTGCGGGAGATCCACGTTGTCCGGACGAGATGTCACCACTACGTCGTCACCATCGTCCGGACGAAGCAGGAGGCGGCCGGCCATGACTGAGCCCGGCACCCTCTCCCACGGCGCCGGCGGAGCGCTCCATATCGCCGTCGATGCCGACCACTACCGGATCAGGGCCGAGGACGCGAGGAGCCTGCTCTTCTACGGGCGGGCCATCCCGATCTCCGAGGACCGTTCGCGGACGACCTCCGGCGGCATCCCGGCAAGCGAAGTCGCCATCGAAGGGCACGCGGTGCTCGCCGCCTCCGGCCGGGCGGTGATGCTGCATTCCCGTGCCGGGTCCTGCGCCATCCCCCTCGTCAGCTTCCGGCGGGTCGCCCGCGGGGAGGCGGCAAGCGCCCCCCTCCTCCCGGGGGTGACCTTATGAGCGGCGAGATCCTGAGAACCGTGGACCTCCTTGCCGATGGCGTGGTCGAGGTCCGGGCACTCGCCGACGGCGCGACGCACTCCGGCTACTTCGACGACTACACGGCCCTCGCCCGGGCCGCGGAAGCCCTCGATGCCGATCCGGCGGTCGCCGGCATCTACGTCACCTTAAACGCCCCAAACCCCGCCCTCCTCGCCCGGCGGGCGAACCGGATCAAGCTGCGCCTCTCCCGGAGAGACGCGACCACGGCCGATGCCGACATCATCCGCCGCCGCTGGTTCCCGGTCGATATCGACCCGGTCCGGCCGAGCGGCGTCTCCTCGACCGACGCCGAGCACGACGCGGCCATCGCCGCCGCGAGCCGGATCGCCGCTTACCTTGCGGAGCAGGGGTTCCCGGAACCCATCCGGGCAGACTCCGGGAACGGCGCCCACCTCCTCTACCGGATCGACCTTCCTAACGACGAGGCAGCGACCGCGCTCGTGAAGGGCGCTCTCACGACTCTCGACGCCCTCTTCTCGAACGATCGCGCAACAGTCGATACCGCGAACCACAACGCCGCCCGGATCTGGAAACTCTACGGTACCATATCCCGAAAGGGCGACAACACCCCCGGGCGCCCCCACCGCCGGGCGAAGATCCTCAGCGCCCCGGAAGAGATCGCTCTCGTCCCCCCGGAACGGCTCCGGCATATCGCCGGGCTCCTCCCCCGGGAAGAACCGGTCGCACCGAAGAAGGGCACCGGCATCGACCTTGCCCTCTGGCTCGCGGAGCACGGCATCGCCGTCCGGAACACCCGGCCCTGGCAGGGCGGCACCCTCTACGTCCTTGACGAGTGCCCGTTCTCAGGGGCACATAAAGACGGCGCGTTCGCGATTCAGTTTGCGAACGGTGCCCTCTTCGCCGGCTGCCACCACGAGACCTGCGGCGGAGGAGCCCAGCGCTGGCCGGAGCTCAGGGGGATGTACGAGCCCGGGAACAAAAGGCCGGCAAAGCAGAAGGAGGCGGCACCAGCTCCTCCCCCGGCGGGCGACGAGCACCGCGAACAGGCACTCGCGATCCTCAGGACCGGCGACCCGCTCGCCTTCCTCCTCGACACCTTCGACAGGAGCCATGTCGGCGACCGAACCGTCGCGGAATGCCTCGCGATGTCCCTTGCGTCCCAGTCGGTCGAGAACACGAACGGCCTCCACGTCTCGATATCGGGCAACTCCGGGAAGGGCAAGACTCACGCCTGCACCACCATGCTCCAGCAGGTTCCGGAAGAGTACCGCCTCGCCGGGACCGTCTCGGATAAGGCGCTCTACTACAACGGCAGCCTGCAACCGGGGACCGTCTTCCTCTTCGACGACGTCTCGCTCTCCGACGACCTTCAGGAGGTTCTCAAAGCCGCAACCGCGAACTTCCGCGTGGGCATCGAACACCAGACCGTCACCGCCGACCGGAAACTCCAGGTCTGCCGCATCCCCGAGCGGTGTGTCTGGTGGCTGGCGAAAGTCGAAGACGCCGGGGACGACCAGGTGGCAAACCGGATGCTCACCGTCTGGATCGACGACTCCCTCGAGCAGGACGCGCGGGTGCTCCAGTACATGAAGGAGCGGGAGGCAAGAGAAGACTACGGCGACGGCGAAGATCCGGACCTCCCCGTCTGCCGGGCGATCTGGCGGATCCTCAAGGAGGAACGCCTCCACATCTCCATCCCCTACGCCCGGAAGGTGCAGTTCTCAGCGACCACGAACCGCCGCAACCCGGGCATCCTCTTTGACCTGATCAAGGCCTCCGCCCTCCTCCACCGCTTCCAGAGAGAGGAGTACGACGGCGGCATCCGGGCAAACCTGGACGATTTCGCGGCGGCGGCCCGGGTCTATGCGGCCATCAACGGCGAGACCGGGGGGCAGGAGACGAAGACGACGAAGAACGAGGCCGCAGCGCTCGCGACGGTCGCCACGATGGGCTGGGAGCAGTTCACGATCAAGATGCTCCAGGAGGCGCTCGGGCTCTCCTACTACCAGACCTATCGTATCCTCCACGGCTATACGAGCCGGGGGACGACTTACTCCGGTCTCCTGGAGAAGTGCCCGGCGGTCAGTTTCTTCGACACGATGGTCACCGAGGATGTGGAAGGGTACGCGGTGCGGCGGCGGGAGCATCTCTTCTCCTTCGACCGCACTGTCTACCGGCGCTGGGCCCACGGCGGCGGGGTCTGGCTGGACGAGGACCGGGATGACGGTTCCGACCCCCGTAACCCGGGACGGCCGCCGGACCGGAGCGGGGGCACCGCCCGTTGCGACATTGCAGCAGGTTTACCGCAGGATTCCGGCACCGGCTGCAACGATAAAACGGCCGGGAACGGCGCCGGATCTGCCGGTACCTGTACAGATAGAGAGAAGCATCTCTCTCTCAGTACTAAAGTACAGCAGAACACGCACACAGTCCCCGGTACCGGTTCCGGGGTGGGTGAGTGTGCGGGTGTGTGCGAAATCCGGAATGCCGGAACCGATCCCGAAATACCGGCACCGCGGGGCGAGAAATCAAATCCGACACCATTTAACCGCCCTCTGGCTGGCATCCCCGGTTGCAACGTGCTGAAAAGAGATGCAAGGCGAGGGCCTGCGCTGCAAGAGCCTCTATCGGGGGTTCTCGACCACCGGGAGTTTTCCCGGGTGAAAGTCGAGCTTGGCCGGTGCGACATCTGCGATACGGGAAAAGCGGTCTACCGCTCCCGTGAGGCACGGGCGAACCTCTGCGAAGGGTGCTACGCCCGGCTGGTCCGGGAGGGGAACGCGAGGGAAGGGGTGCGATGATCCCCATCGATCCCCTGCAGGGTCCGGCGGTGGTGGTGCCCGGTATGGCCGGGGCTGTGCCGGCGGCATCCGGCGGCACCGGGGCCGATGAACAGACGGGAGGGGGAGGATACGGAGCAAGTTGCACCGCCGGGGTCAACGGCGCGGCCCGATGCCTGCTCAACGTCTCGTCCGAACAGAACCTCACCGTCAGTGTGGGATAAAGGGTGCAGCGGCAAACTCCGTCACCTGTCCGGAGGGTTCTATCACGTCCGGTGTGCGGAGTGAAAGTATCAGCGTTCCCTGGTAGGGTATCCAGAACTCGGCGTGGATAGTGGTGTTCGCGGGAACAGGCTGCCGGAGGGGGAGAATCAGCTCTATGACCTCGCCACCTCTGCCTCCCTGCCGGGAGAGGGAATACTCTCCCGGCCCAAGGGTGTAGCGGTCACGGTTATCTGCGTAGGTGATATACATCGGCGTGATATTGAACTCCCGGTCATGCTCTGGAGTGCCGGAATCCATCGCTTCCGGGGCAACCGTTAGATTGAGCACGAGCGTCGTAACTACTATGCCCGATTCGTTCGCCATGGCCCCTTGATAGCGGATCGGTGATACGATCCTGAGCGGAGAGCGAGGGTAGGCGTCCGCATAGGCCTGATCGTCGCCGGATGGCAGCGACGAAGTGCAACCGGCAGTCAGGAGGGCCCCGGCGATGGAGAGTGCTACCAGGTATCCACGAATGGTGCGTATCTCCATGGAGAAGTGTTGAGGAGTTTAACATCAAAAACCTGATGTGGTACGTCTACTTTCGAGTGTGGCCGGGTCGGTTGCACCGGATATCAAGTGCCGTATATTCAAATAATCGGCCATCAATCCAGTAAACATAGGAATCGAGCAACAGCGCTAACTGGTATGAACGGCGGCGAGCATGAAACCATTTGCATCCGATGACAGAGCATTCACCGGTCTGGAAGCAGCGATGGTCTTCATTGCCTTTATTGTCGTAGCCTCTATCTTTGCGTATATGGCGCTCGGTGCGGGGTTCTTCACGACTCAGAAAGCAGAGCAGACGGTTTACTCGGCGGTGCAGCAGGTCGGCACGGTTGTCCAGATCGTCGAACCCATTATGGTGCAGGCGGGTGCCTCAGGCGACAGCATACGCTATATCGTCATTATGGTGAGAGGACCGCAGGATGCTGATATCGATGTAGAGCAGATCGTCGTGACCGTGTCGACCGCCGAGGCCGTGCAGACGTACAAAGGGGCGGCTTTCTGGCATGTCATAGGTAACGGCGGGCAACCTCCGGTCTTCTGGAGCATGCGGGTTCCGCTATATCAGGCTGATGACCCTGCAATCCCGGGCGACCTGGTCATCAGCCGGAACCAGAGGTTTTTCATCGAGATAAAGTCGGCTGATGCCGTTCCATGCGCGGTGGAGCGCAGGGCTCCGGCAGGCATGAGACCCGGCAGCTGGTATGCGGTGTAGATCGAGTCGTCCGCCCCGGATGCGCTCGCCGGGTATCTGAAGGGGTTCACTGCACTTTCTCCTGCACCCGCCGGGCCGCCTCCGACGTGACCGGCCCCCACTCACGATCCAGGGCGGTGTCGCTCCGGGCCAACCCACCGGCGCGGAGCAGGTTCCGGATATCGATGCCGATAGAGAAGTGGTGGAGTATCAGCCAGTTGGGTCTCTGGACGCCTCTTCGTATACCCAGAGGAGCGTCTCCCGCGGGATATTCTCGACGATATGGTGAATGGCCTCCTCGCGCTCTCCTCTCACGAAGAGGGCTATTCATGGCAACAGCCCAAAATCGGGAACCCCCAACCGGCAGACCATGCTCTCTTTGATCGTGGCGTCTGCCTGTTCTTCTCCTCCGGCCCGGGATCTCTGACGACCATGAGCGGCGAGGTTCGAGCAGGTCATGGTCTGCCGGGAAGTGCCCGTCACGCCGTGCTTCGCACCGCGCCACCCCTCAAACGACCTCCATCGCCCTCCGGCCTGCCCGTGGGGGATCTCCACCGTTGCAGAGAGCCCCACCGACCGATTATCGTCCCAGACCGGGTTCACCGGAACTGCCGGCGCCTACCCGAACATCTGCACCACCTTCTCCGGCGGATAGCGCAGCACGATCTCGCTCGTCCGGCCGCCGGCATGCACCCTGACCAGGTCGACCAGCCGCAGGGCGTTGAACTTTTGCAGTCGCTGGAAGAAGGCCGTGTAACCGCCCTTTGGCGTATCCTCCCCGCAGTATAGATCGCGCCGGAGACCAGCGGCCCGGCCTGCTCCTGCGACAGCTCCGCGATCCGCCGGAGCAGCATTCGCTCGCCTGCGGAGGTAACCGAACAAGTAGCGCGCCTTCTGGCCTGTTTGGAGGAAAGATCGTTGGGGACGAAAGAGGCAATGCAATGCCCGGGACTCGGTCGCCGGCCCACATATCCGTACGAGTACCTGAAACCGGCAATTGGGGCGGGTTTTGTCCAGATGACGCGGCCGGCTTCACCGAAAAGCCCTGCACAGAAGTACTGCCTGACCGAGAAGGGGCGGAGATACCTGGAAAGAGGATGATGATACCCCGGGGGGGCTGCGGTGCCCACCGATACCGCGCGCGGCACTCTTCACCCCCCGCCGATCATCCGTAACAGCACCGCCACCACCCCTCCCACGATCCCGCCAGCACCGGCGCCGATCGTCGAAATCCTCCTCTCCTCCCCCGCCTTCTCGGCCCGCCACCCCTCGAGCGCCCGGAGCCGGCGCTTGAACTCCTCATCCCTGGCCTCCATTCTCTGGAGCGACCGGCAAACGTCTCGGGGTCGTCTCGTTCCAGGCACCCTCGATCGCCGCACTCAGCGCGAGCGCTGCGGCGATCATGGCAAATGCGGCTCTCGCGACCGCGATGGGCGGTGTTGCCGAGCGAAACCTCGCCGGCGAGTCCTACTACGCTCAGCTCAAGTGCCACGACCCGTCAGGCGACGACTACTACGTCACTTTCACCCGAAAGACCGTCCGGATATCGTCCTACCAGGACGACGCCATCCGCACCGCCATCGAGGCCTGGGCCGATCTCGTCCCGGCCCTGATGTGAGAGAGGTCCTTTCACCTCTCTTTCCCAATGCTGGTATGAAAAAGGATCTCTTTCATGCTCATCTATGAGCCGCCGGCTCATGGCGCGCTGTGTTGCATAACTATCCTGGCGGTTGCCCTCCCCCACCTCCCGTCAGGCCGCCAGAGCGATCAACATGTTGTAACAGTTCTCTTTCATCCGTAATTCGCGAAACATCCCTTCCCGAGACGTTGCTCGCACTCCTTCCCCAAAGCCCCGTTTGAAGGTGGAGAAGGCCCCTTCAACCTTCCACCGCATCCCATACGTTATTACCTGCGCCCACCCCGGATACCCACCCAGGCGATTTCGGTCCCTGACGCATTCGGCTCGATAGGGCGGACCCGGTCGACGACCAGGTGATGAACCGGATGCTGACGGTCTGGATCGACGACACCATCGACCAGGACGACAGGGTCTTCACCCACATGAAGGCGGCGGAGGCGGCCTGCCGCTATCCCGAGAACGACGACATCCTCACCTGCCGGGCGATCTGGGAGGTGATCAAGGCGGAGATCCTCCCGGTCTGGATCCCCTTTGCCCGGCGGATACAGTCATCGGCGACCCAGAACCGCCGGAACCCCGCCATGCTCTTTGACCTGATCAAGTGCCATGCCCGGCTCTTCTCCCTCCAGCGAGACCGCGACGCCGACGGGGGAGTCATCGCCCGGGAAGAGGACTTCGTGGCGGCGGCGAAGTTGTTCTCCGCCCTCTCCGGGACGGCCGGCAGCCAGGAGATGAAACTCACGAAGAACGAGGCGGCGGCCATAGCGACGGTCGCCCGGATGGGGATCGACATGTTCACCATCCGCGAGCTCCAGAGTGCCCTCGGCCTCTCCTACCACCAGACTTACCGGCTCCTCCACGGCTACACCAACAACCGGACCACGTATGCCGGCATCCTGGAGAAATGTCCGGCGGTGAGCTATATCGATACCACCGTGACCGCGAACGATGACGGCGGGACTACGGTCCGCCGGCGGGAGCACTACTTCTCGTTCGACCTTGCGGCCTACCGCGCCTGGTCGGCACAGGCCACGGTCTGGCTGGACGATGAGCCCGATGGTTCCGGTGGCCCCGGGAGTTCCGGTGGCCCCGGGGGGTCCGACGACGTTTACACTCTTACACCTCGTTTACACTCGAATTCGGGGGAAAGTGTAAACGAGAATGCCGGCCGGAATGGTGATGATTCTCCTATTGGAGATATATGTACAGATATATGTACTGAAGAGAGTACTCATTTGCACTGTTTACCAAAAACACAGATCGCGCACCCGGGAGCGAGTGATCCATCTCCCCGTGCCTGTGAAATCCGTGCCGGTGCAAACATACCGACTATTCGCGAGGATGTGCCCCCGATCCGGGAACGGCCGGCAGCAGAGAGTCTGTTGAAGTGTAAAGTCGAGTGCAAAGGAGTGCAAACGAGTGTAAAAGTGCAAACGAGTGCCCGGATCAACCCCCGCGACTACGTCGCCCTCCCGGCGGAGAAGGACGAACCCGAGCCCGCGTCTGCGGCCGCCGGCCGACGTCGTCGGTTCTGCGGAGCGGGGGGAAGTACCTCTGCTACGACTGCCTGAAAAGAGCGAAGCGGCCGGCAAGGTGCGAGCCTCTCCCCGGGGTGCTTGACCCGGGAGCGTTTGAGCGCACGAAGGTCGAGCTCGGGAGGTGCACGGTCTGCAACAGGGGAAGAGCGGTCTACCGCTCGCCGGAGGCAAAGATCTGCGAGGTCTGCTACACCCGGCTCGTCCGGGAGGAGAACGCGAGGGCGGGGGTGCGGTGAACGGCAACCGTTTTGCAGATAGACCGTTGCCCGCTGACGAGCGGCCGCGGCACGATACCGGGGGAAGAGCGTTATCCTGATGAGCGGATAACAGATACGGCATGCTTACGGCGTCCCTGGTGCGCTGGCAGAACACCGGGAGCGGATCAGGAGCCCCGGCGTCCGGCGGATCGGGATCTTCGGGTCGTTTGCCCCGGGGCAAAGAGAGCGTTATCCTCATCGAGCTCGAAGAAGGGGGCCGTTCCTTTGACACGTATATGGACCTCAAGTTCTCCCTCGAAGACCTCTTCGGGAGAAAGGTCGACCTCGTCGATCGCGACGCCGTGAACCACGCGTACTTCGGGACCCATAACGAGGTCGTGGGGGATGCCGTCCGGAACAGGGTCCTTGAACTCCAGGTTGCAGATGCTCGATAGCGAGGCAACTTGAAATTCGCAACCGTGTCATCGCCCGTGCGGTTCGAGAACCGGGTCTGATCGAGCAATGGGGGTGCAGGCTCGTGACGGCCGGCGCTGACGGCGCCGCAACGGTCGAGGAGAAGAGCGCAGATGTCACCTACCTTTGTCGAGCTCCAGCAGGCGCAACCAGATCTCCAGGTTCTTCTCATGGCTCGACGAGATGCACCAGAACCGGCGTTCGCCGCCGGTGGTGATGATCGAGTAGTAGCCGATGAACCGGAGGATCTTCTTCAAGCCCGGCCGAATGAGCGGCTTGCAGCCATGATCGAGCCCCGGCGGCTCTGGCAGAGCATCCAGGTTTCGGCGCACCAGCACCCGGATCACCATCTGGATCAGGAGAGTCGCCGACAGCAGTGTCCCGAGCGCCGCAATCCGCCCGGGTTTCTCCAGGTAAAGGGTATCGACCATCGCCGGCCGCCTGATGACCGAGAAGTTGTCCCTGACCACCTTCTGCCCCGTATACAGGCAGAGAACCTCACGTGCCGGCAGATCCTCCCCCGAAACGTTTGTCATCAGGACAAACGACTCGGCCCTGTGCAGCTCGGCCAGGTAGACCTCCTGCTGCAACTGCGGGTCGCCGGCCCGGATCGCCCACCCGGCGGCCCGTGAATCCTTCCCGGTGACCGCCGTCTCGATGGCCAGATCCGCTTCCCAGGGCGAATACCTGCGGAGCCTCTTACGTGCCTCTTCGAGGGCCTGGCGTGCGTCAGGCTCGCGGACAAACTCTCTCCCGGCCACCTCCTTGAGAACTGCAACGAACTCTTCCCGCTTCTTTGCCAGATCAGCCTCGAATTTATGTCTCTGGCAGTTGTCCCGGAAAACGAGGAAACGGCAGGATACCCCGTCATCTGTTGCTTTTGCGAACTCCTGTACGTCGCAGGCCTCAAGCGTATCCTCACCGGTATCCCGGCATGACCCGACAGGTATCCAGGCATCCGCCTCGTAGGCCGCCCGGGTCACCCGGGCAGCCACCTTCTTGCCGAAACTTGCGGGACACCGGGTGACGAACCGGAAGCCCTTCTTCTGGAGCGTTCGGATGTTCTGGGCGGTTGCCAGTTTCGGATCGGCGATGGCGGTGACATCGGTACGGGGGAACGGGTCCAGCTCGGCAAGGGTCCGGATAACGTCTGCGCTCCAGGCAGAATCTGCCTCGTCCCCGCCATGAACGGTGGTGATGAGCGGGATACCGCGGGGGTCGCAGGCCTGGCCGAGCGTGACCGTGACGGGACCCCTTCGCCGCTCTTCGCGGCTGGCGGCGGGAGCCGAAAGGGGAGAGCCTTCAACCTCCCCGTAGACGCCGTACAGGGAGATCGGGGTGGCTTCGCCATGGAGGACCGGGTACAACGGAATATTGAACGCGGTGTAGACCCGGAGGGCAAGGGAGGTGAAGAGGTGCTCACACCCGGCGGCAGAGAGCCCGTCCAGCATGCACGCGAGTGCATCCCGTGTCAGCCACTCGGGGCGCACCTCGGAGGTGAAGAGGAGCTCCATATCCATCCCCTGGTAGCATTCGGAGACATTGAGGATGGGGAGGCGCGGGCCGGAATGGATGAACGGAAGCAGGACGATACCTTTCGCCAGATTACCGGGGCTCACCCGCCACCGGTCCGGATCCCGGTCGAGTGCCGCATCGATGGTCTCGACGAACTCGATCCGGTCGAGGAACGAAGCGGCGACGATGGCGATGAGAGGCGTCTGGGAGGCAACAATGTGCTTCTTCCCGGCAGCCTGCTGGAATATGCGGGTCAGAGAATGACTACGTCTGGAAGCGGGCACAGGAAGTGTAAAGTGGGGTAATGCTTATGTTTTTCGATCCGTGAGGAATCGCATGATGCTTCAGCAGGGGGGTTGCGAAGCGAGCGATCCCGGATGAGGGCGATAGGATCGAGGAGGCTCCGGGGCGACCTCCGGTCGCTCTCCGGCCCGAATGCCGGCCGGTTATCGCAAGGATCCCGGGCCGCTTCTCCCGGATCGGATGCGGCGTGACGGTTCAACACGCCGCATCGGAAGAGCGGGAAGCCCCCCTCCCGGGTCGTGGCAGGCCGGCTCCGATGCCCCCGCGGCTAGAGAGAGCCCGGCAAACGATCCCCGTCTGGCAGGTGTGGCGACCAAACGGAGGATGCAGCGGCGCTCATCACCGGCGATGGGCACCGGGCTGCCACGATCGCAGAGATGTTCGCGGGATTAGTGACGGCGAAGAGTCGCTGAGAGATGGGCGGTGATGCTCTTTTGAGTCCGCGCTATGCCGCAGGATCGGTACGAGGGCGACTCTATACCGTGCAGCCCTGAGAATGCTTGATAGCCCGTGAATACCATACGTTTACCCGGGAATCATCATGATGGCGAAGAAGGATGCGGGGAACAGGCAGACTTCCCTCAACTCTTGCTCCGGGGGAGAGGCGGTATCCAGAGCGAAAGGAACGCCGGCGGACAGATCAGCCTCTGCCCTCCCTGCAATCGCCAGCGCCAGGGATCTCGATCGCCATCTCCGCACCTTCCGTCATCAACGGGATGGGGTGATAACCGATACCGTACGACCTGCCCGTGTCGAGGAGGTGAATGTCGGGGATACGGTCGTTCGAAGGTATATCGGTGAGTTCTGGACCGCCAAACAGAGAGGTGCAAGCACTCTGCACGAGGTCTCCTACCGCGCCTGCTTCAAACCGCAACTCCCCCGATTCTTCATCGACCGCTTAACTGCAGAGGGGGATAGCGTCTACGACCCCTTTGGCGGGCGCGGGACAACCATCATCGAGGCGACGTTAGCAGGCCGGAGGGGAATATCAAACGATGTCAATCCCCTGAGCGAGATCTTCGCCTCCCCCCGCCTGCATATCCCGGGGTTATCCGATATCGAGAAGAGGCTCCGGGAGATACCCCTGGATAAGACAAAAACAGCGGATATCGATCTCTCCATGTTTTACCATGCGGAGACGCTCGGGGAGATCGTATCCCTTAAAGAGTACCTCCAGGAACGCCGGGCAACCGGCAAGGAGGATGACCTTGATGGGTGGATTCGCATGGTCGCGACGACCAGGCTGACCGGACACTCTCCAGGGTTTTTTTCGGTGTACACGTTACCCCCGAACCAGGCAGTCAGCCGGGACAGCCAGAAGAAGATCAACACAAAGCGTAACCAGGTGCCCGGCTATAAAGACGTGAAAGGCCTCATTCTCAAGAAGTCACGCCAGTTGATCAGAGGCATCGCTCCTTCGGAATTCGAGCATATTGCCAGATACGGCAAACATGGGGTATTCCTAAACCAGGATGCACGGCATACGGCCCGGATCTCAGATAACGCCATAGCGCTGACGGTGACCTCGCCCCCCTTCCTGGACATCGTGCAGTACCCGGCCGACAACTGGTTACGCTGCTGGTTCAACGCCATCGACGCCGAAGAGGTCAGTAAAAAGATCACCATGGCCCGGACCGTGGAGCAGTGGGCAGATGTCATGGCCGGCGTATTCAAAGAGCTGTACCGGATCACCCGGGCCGGCGGATGGGTTGCCTTCGAGGTAGGGGAAGTCCGGAAAGGGTCCATCCGGCTTGACGAGGTCGTTGTTCCTCTCGGCATCGATGCAGGGTTCACGCTGTTCGGGATCCTGATCAACGACCAGGAGTTTACGAAGACCGCCAACATATGGGGCGTCTCCAACAACACCGGCGGCACCAACACGAACAGGATCGTCCTCTTCACCAAAGAGGGAGAGCGATGATTGACACGCCGACATCCACGCCTCCCGGATTGCAGGATTTGCCGCGGTGAACGTATTTGCGGAGGCAAACCCAAAAATCCTCACGCAGAGCGCAGTTCGGCGGTGAGAGGGGAGGAGGCTAATCTTTAACTGTTGATGGGCTGATGAGCGCGCCCATGCCCATAGATGTTGCCGGGAAAGCGAAGGGCTTCCTCCTGAAGCCTTCAGCAACGTTTCGGGCCACGAAGGAGGAGAGCCTGAGCAGTGCGTTTCAGTATTACGTGATACTGCTCGTCGTCTTCAGCGTGGTGACGTTCGTTGTCTATGCTCTCGTATTCACATCCATACCCGCCGTAATGAGCGGGCGTTTGCCCGAAGGGTTTGGCGCCGAACTGAGCATCTATATAGCTTTCTTCCTCTTTATGGTCCGGTTCTACGGGGTATTCCTGACCGGGCTCGTATATCACGTATTCGTGCTCCTGTTTGGCGGGACGCAAGGGGCGGCCCGGACCATACGGACCCTGATGTATGCCTCGACGCCGGCCATCATCCTCGGGTGGATCCCCATCATCGCAGCCGTCGGAGATGTCTGGACGTTTATTCTCTTCATCATCGGCATACGAGAGAACCAGGATATGCCGCTCGGCCGCGCCGTCCTGGTGGCCATCCTCCCGCTGATACTCTCGTTGATCTCCACAGGACTGATCGTTCTGGCAGTGAGCACGCTCTATCGCGCCCGCTTGCATGCCCTGATGGGAATATGATCTCCGATTGGCGAACAATGGCAGAAGGGTCCTAAAGATGCACAACCGAACGGGTATTCGTGAAGAGCAACGAGGATGATGAGTTCCGGAGCAAGGGCGTCGCCGGGAAAGCTCTTGCTGAGAGAGGCCGCAGGGGCATATAAAACGTCCGGGAGCCTTCATCTTTCGTTGGGTCGGGCGGTTTCTCACATTGTGCGTGAGTTTGTGGATGTTGTGGAACAGTATATAATTCCCTCAACGCGGTACAAGATCGACATAGAAGGTATTAAGTGAACTACCTCATCATACTACACAAACGATTACTATTTGGGGGCATAGCCATGCAACTTTTCTTCAACGTTGAATATGATGGGGAATGGTGGTGCGCGAGCGCCCGCGAACCGGGGAACTTGATCTGTACACAGGGTGAAACTATCGGGGAACTCATCAACAACATCCTTGACGCAACATCACTTCACTACCACGATCTTCTCAGAACCGGGGAGCAGATCACCATAATAACGACTTACAGATCAACGCCGTCCAGTCCCATCCCGCAAGCAACTCCTCATTTCGAATACAGGGTCGATCTCGTTGCCGCGACGTCCGGTTATTAGCGGGACAGATGCTATCAGGGCATTCGCCAAAATCGGATTTTACCCCATCTCTCAAACCGGCAGTCACGTTCACCTGCACAAAGAATTTACCAAACATGGCCCGTTAACCATCACTGTACCTCTTCACCGGACGCTCGCTGTGGGGACGCTTAATGTTATTGTATCCGAGATTGCGCGATACGAAGAGATTCCCAAACAACAGATATTTGATCTCCTTCGCTGAAGGTCTCCAACACAGATCGTTTTGTAGGTGTCAACATACCGACGAGAAAGTTTGTGCAGGAAATCTTTCTTCTGGTTCGTGACGTGGTCATATGCCTTCTCCAGTTTCCCTTTTGCTTTCTTCCAGTTCTGCGAAAAGCGCTGCTTCCGAGCAACGCTCTGCTGCAACTTCTTGATCCGGTCACGTGAGTGTTCATAGAACCGGGGGTTCTCGATTACGGCACCGTTGCTATCGACCGCAAACGAATCCAACCCGACGTCGATGCCGACGGATCGCCCCTCCCTCTTCGGTTCGGAA
>ENA-UOUL01000728-UOUL01000728.1-bioreactor-metagenome-genome-assembly--contig:-NODE-728-length-54303-cov-16.770442_pt1 | contig 54303 bp, 40 predicted proteins | sample MGYA00249838_ERZ747220 | MGnify/ENA primary metagenome ERZ747220 (study PRJEB28778, sample SAMN05720191) | bioreactor metagenome | isolation source: Anaerobic biogas reactor | place: USA:Washington... | reverse complement strand
GGGGATGTATTCGCCGGGATCACAGGATCACCCCCGCGCGCGCGGGGAGCAGGTGTACCCAATCGCTGTGTACCAATACAGCGGAGGATCACCCCCGCGCGCGCGGGGAGCAGAAAAGAAACGGGCCGCGCCCTGGATGTATACGAGGATCACCCCCGCGCGCGCGGGGAGCAGGGATGCCGAAATCTCGCATGATTTCATCGCTCGGGATCACCCCCGCGCGCGCGGGGAGCAGCCGGATTTTTGACCGCTGCGCCCTGGCCATCAAGGATCACCCCCGCGCGCGCGGGGAGCAGGGCTTTTGTTCGCCCGGCTGGGCCTTGGGGCTGGGATCACCCCCGCGCGCGCGGGGAGCAGTCCGCCTTTCTTCTTCCGTCCTGTGTTGTGCTGGGATCACCCCCGCGCGCGCGGGGAGCAGACCTCAACGAGTACAAAAACCCGCGAGTCAGTAGGATCACCCCCGCGCGCGCGGGGAGCAGGTGGTGGGTCAGCCCCACATAATCCCCATCGAGGGATCACCCCCGCGCGCGCGGGGAGCAGCATTCATCGTTGTCGCGTTGGCAATCGTAGCCGGGATCACCCCCGCGCGCGCGGGGAGCAGCCAGGCCCTGTCTCCGTTTTCGGCTTCGTCCGCGGATCACCCCCGCGCGCGCGGGGAGCAGACTAAAAAAAGTCAGATCCCATAAGGTATTCTATTCCGGTGCCTTCTTGATTTCAATGAGTTTTTCATAGAGCTGCCATGCGGAATGGCAGTCAGCGGCTGCGCGGTGGGCACCGGTGGACCGGATTCCAAAATGGGCAAGAAGGGTGGATAGTTTGTAGTTTTCCACATCGTCCAGGAGTTGCCGGGCCAGGGCGAGGGTATCGATGCAGCGGGCAGAAAACAGAGGTAGGCCTAGGCTCGCACAAGCGGTACGGATATATCCCAAATCAAAGGCAGCATTATGGGAAACAATGGGCATATCGCGAAGGAAGGCCAGAAATTCGGGCAAGGCCTCAGATAGCTCCCGGCCTTCACTAGCAAACTGGTCAACGGTGATGCCGGTAAGGTCCAGGATCGTCTGAGGGATGTGCTTATGCGGTTTGACCAGGGTGTGGAACTCTGCAAGCACTCTACTGTGCTCGATGGCAAGCGCGGCCAGTTCGATGATTTCATGTTCCGAGGGATTCAGTCCGGTGGTTTCCAGGTCGATGACGGCATACCGATCCGGCAGTGGATTGCTCTGGCGCTTTTGAGCGCGCCTTGCCATCTGTGCCTTTGCGGCGTTACTAAAGCCCGTCTTAAGTTGGGTACAAGCTGCTGTCCTTTTGGGGCTGGGCCGGAGCATCAGTTTCAAGCCATCAAAATCAATGGGCTCCCAGCTGGTGTTATATACGCGGAAATCCATGCGCTGCTCGTTGTCGGCGCTAAAAACCATGGTCGCCCGGCCTGTTTTGATATTCTCCTGGATCCGTTTCCACAGTTGTTCCCGAATCCTGGCCCCCACCTGGCCTACATAAACACCGGTGCTGATCTCCTGGAGCCATTGGGTTAAATCGCCCCGAAGCACAGCGGGACAGTCCGTGAGGGTGATAACAAGCATAATCATTCCTCCAGAATCTTACCGTAACCCTCTGTTAGTTCTTCCGGCTCGGTCCAGTCCAGATCCTTGCCGTAGGAAGTCGCATTGGGCACAGCGCCGCGCTTGTTATCCCAAAGATAGACGATGTTGGTTTCGGCTTCTTCCTGGGCAGCGTCATCCCCCAATAACAACCATCGGATGTCCTTAACAACCCGTGCCAGGATATGTCCGTTTGAGATGGCATCACGGACCCTGCGCCGGGTCACTGCGCCGATATCCTCCGCCTTTTCTGCTGCCACCTGAAAAGCGATGGGAATGGTAATGTCTGCCTTGTACAGATCCGCGATGTCATACACGAAGGAGCGCTCATGCCCCGCATGGACAAATCCCAGGCCAGGGGCCAGGCCCATGGCGACAATCACGCTGTGGGCTACCCCATACAGGCAGGCATGGGCAGCGGACAGGGCCATGTTCACCGGGCTGCCCGCGTCAAAATCCTCCGGGTCATACTCCCGTCCACTCCAGGGAACGCCTGTTTCATGGGACATGCGGCGGTACACAGATCGGACCCTGGCCCCCTCCCGTCCGCGCAGCTGCTGCATGGTCAGGGTAGAGACATCCTCATTGGGAAAGCGCATCTGATACATTTTGCGGGCTACCGCCACGCGGGATTGGGTGTTGCAAACAAGCTCGGCCTGGCGAAGCAGCAGGGTAGAAGAGTGGGTCAGGGGCCGACCGTGGGCATAGTAGCGTACACCATGCTCCCCTACCCAAAGGATGCTTACGCCTGCATCACCCATCAATTCCATTGCCCTGTGGGAGATGCTGGTACCCGGGCCCAGCAGCAGTACACCCAGACTGGCCGCGGGGACATGCACCGTACCCCTTACGTCCGCAACGGTGATCGCCCCATCCTGACGGTTGATGACACAGTGCTCCAGGTACAGGAAAGACAGTCTATCCCGGATTTGAGGCAAAGCCTGCAGTTCGGGTTTCTGCAGGCCTGGCAGGTCTGGCACATAAATCACCCCCGGCAGCTCATCACGGTCATCAGGCCGCAGCCGTAGGCCTTAGCCCGGCCAATGCCCGATAACAGGGCATCCTTGAAGCGCTCCGGGTCTGTTATGGTAAGGATACCCTCGAAGGTGGCCGTACGCAAAGTAACCTCCCGGCCGCCGCCCTTGTTAAACTTCAGCCACTGGGTGTGTACCACATCAAAGGCATCCGGCTGCAAGGCAAAGCCGCAGGCCTGTGCCCGGGCAATCAGCCATTTCTTCTGCTGTTCCTGGGTTACATGAGCTGTTACCTTACCGCGACCAGGAGCATCCTTCTCTTTTACGCTGTGGACGGGGTTTGCCCTCAGCCGGAACCTCCAAAGCTGGCCTTGGGCAAGTCTGGCGAGCAGCTTGTTGTAGTCTTTGGTTTCCCAGGTCGGAGCTATGACCGGGTTCCCAAACTGATTTACCAACGCTGTAAAGTCGGGCGTTCCTTCGCTGAGTACCAGCAGTTGGCACTTACCCTCCAGTCGGTCCACTCGCCACAGGCGGCGCTGCCTGTCTCCTGAAAAGCTCTGTTCCACTGCAGCGTGCATCAATTGTGGCACGGTCAGCGCGCGCATGGTATCCCTGTTGGTGTCGTCCAGGAGGATGCGGGATAAAAACATGCTTATTCCTCCAATTCCTGCATAGGGTCATGATCCGTGGGGGGATCGACGGAAGGGATGGCTCCTGCTTTGAGAATAGGCGGGGCAGCGGCATGCTCTGTTACCCGGCGGAAGCCGAATTTCCGATGGGTCTGGTCAAAGGACAGGGGTACATCCCGGGTAAAATAGGCGCCCGGTTGGGTACTGTTTGCGTCCATCACCATGCGCAAAGTCGGCGGCAAGGCTTCCCGTTTTCCCACCCGCTCCCCCGCAAGCCAAGGCTCCTCCCTCAGCGCCTTTTCCAGGGATCTGCCCTGACGGATACCCAGCAGCACTTTTCCCTCCGGCGGGCAGGACCGGCGTCCCAAGAAGAGAGGAAACGCCGGGCACCGCAGAGCAGCCGCGATGTTTTCCAACATCGCCTCTTCCCCCTCCAGACCTGCCAGGAAGGCGGCGTCAGAAAGGTAGTAACGGTGGGTCACATAGGCTGACTTTATGCTCTTTGCCGTATGGTAATCCCGAAGCAGCACCCCCTCCCGGTCCACCCGCACCAACCCCGCGCCCTCACCCCCACCGGAGAACCGCACCCCCACCGCGGCCACCCGCGGCCCCACCGATCCGTCCGGATACCGCACCAACGTCGTGTCGATGCCCGCCCACGACCCGTCCGCGGCCCGGCCCCGCTGCGGCGCCGTCGCCATCGACAACGTCAACGTCCCGTCCGGATTGGCCATCGTGTGCGAGTACTCGTCCCGCAACGACGCCACCTCCACCGCGGTCCCCGTGGACATGGCCTTCGCCAACGCCGCCTGCTCCGGATCCGCCACCGACGAACCGGCAGTCACACCCGCGGCAGCCCCACCCGGCACAACCCCCACCGCCCGGGACGCACCCACCGGTGACGCCACCGCCCCACCAGGGACCAACACCCCCGCCCCCACCACCAACGCCACGACAGCAACCAGCCCACGACCGACCAGACGGCTCACAGCGCCCCCAACTCGACAATTTCCCTACATGTGCAGACAGCGACACGTACCGCAGGCAACCACGCGCTGCGGTCGGTCAGGCACAACCCGCCCCGAACGGCCTACACCCTGGCAGAAGTAGACCAAAGGGTGTAGGAACTGTGGCGCACGTCACGCTCGCGTGCTTGGTGTGCCTTCCCGCCGACAGCCTGGCTTCCGGACGCCGTGTCTGACCGTGATTCCGGACGATCCCGGACACTCCCGGACGGCAAGGTGATGAGGGCAGGAGCGAGGGCGCAGGGGTCCGGAATGTGACGGGTTTGTGGAACGCGCCACACGGTCGTGCCCTGGCCGCTAGCATCCACGGGCGCATGGAGTGATCGAGGGGTGTCCGTTCACGGCCGGATCGTGCCGTGTCAATTACTCGGAGTGATAATGAGTCTTCCTGTTGTCCGTGTCTCCCGTCGAGCCGTCACCCGGGGGGTGTGCGCGTCCCTGCTCATCGCGGGGCTCCTGCTGCCGGGTGAGGCTGCCCGGGCGACTGCTGCCGACGGTGCCGACTTCAACGGGGACGGCGTGCCGGACATGGCGGCGGCGCACAAGTACGACGCAGCGCTCGAGCTGTTCCTTGGGCGGGGTGATGGGACTTTCGCCAGTGCCGCCGTCCAACCGCTGATGGCCAGCCGGGCGATCGCCGCGGGAGACCTGAATGGCGACGGCCACACCGACCTGCTGGCGACCGAGGGGCGGGGCGTGGTCGTGTTCCTGGGCAACGGCGACGGCACGTTCCGCCGCGGGGCCGATCACCTGGGCTGGCACGCCGTCGATCATCTGGGCCTGGGAGACGTCAACGCGGACGGCCGGCTCGACGCCGTGGTCGCCCACGACGGCTGGACGCCCACCAGCTCCGATTCCGCGCTGAGCGTCCTGCTTGGGCAAGGCGACGGGACGTTTTGCTCTGGTTACGGTGGGGGTTGGGCGCGGATCACCGGGGGGCTGACGCCGCCCCGCTCGCCAGGCGAGCCCTGGGCGTTAGCCCAGGGGTGGGCTTACCGCACCGCCATCGGCGTGCGCAGCCGCCGGGCGAACTCCGCGGGTGTGAGTTCTTCAGTCACGTAGGACGCCGCCGACTTCGGCTTGCCGTCCACCCTTTGCTCCGTCGCCGGGATCCAATTCCCGGCCGCGGTCACCAGGGCCTTGCGGTCCTCGATCAGCACTTTGCGGGCGTCGACCGATTTGCACACCAGCAACTGCTTGCTGAACGTCTCCGACACGTGCATCGGATTGGCCTTGTCCAGCCCGGCCGCTCATCAGGCGTTCCTGGGCTTGCAGGATCTGGCGGATCTTGGCCAGCGTCGCCTTGATGTCCATCTTGTCATCATCGAAGGCCGCGATGACCATCGACCGGAAGGCCGCCTTCATCTGGTCCTCGGGTTTGCCGCCGCCGCCGCTGTCCGCGGGGGCCGCCGGCACGATTCCGACCGAATTTGTTGTTCGTCGCCAGCCCCAGGTCGCAGCCCCTGGCGGCGTCGATCATCAGGGCCAGCGGCCGTTTGTGTTCCGGAAATCGGTCCATGTTCGTCTTTCGTTTAACCGCGACCCAACGGGGAGCGCGGAACCAACGAAAAAACCCGCTGAAGCGCAGTCCCTCCACGGTGGGAAGGAAAAGGCTTCAGCGGGTTCGTTCGAGTTTGGTTCCCGCGTTTCAATCTGCCCCATGCTACGATGGGGAAATCACACCTCAGTGACGCTCTGCACGCGTCGGATTCGCTGAATCACTCCGGATTGAAAGTCGAGTTCCAGGGCAAAACGACCGTGGGCTTTGGCTTGTTCCGCCTCTTGGATCAACAGCGCCAAGAGCGTCAAAGCCCGTTCGGTCAGCCGGCCACTTCGGTTTGTCCGGTCGCAGTCGGCCTCGTCCAGGACCTCGGAGACTTCTTCCAACATACAGATTCATCCGAGTTTATCAACTCAGATCTACGCACAACGCCACTCGGCCCGAGAACCTGACCGCCAGCCGCTATTCACCCGATGGCGGCTTTTTTGTTTCTTGCTTGGGAATGAACTGTGCCATTCGAACGGCCCAAATCTGTTTGATCAGATCCCGCATATACCAAGTCCGAAAGACGCTGATTCCATCAACAACCAGGCACGGCTCACGTAGGCTACGAATCGTCTCAATGTCGCGATCACGAATTGCCCGTTCTTCTTGCCGTAACTGACTCGCTGCAGATCGATTGCCACGTACATCACGGAGTCTTTGATAAAGGCGTTTCTCCAGGTTACGCAACTGTATCCTCGTCGGTTTCATCCTCGTCACCTCCGTATTTCTCATCCAGCAGTTCCATCGCCTTTGACGGGCCTTTCTCGAACATCATCCCGCCGTCCCCTGGATACGGAGTGCGATGATTTACCGTCCCGTACCACAACGACTCTGGTACTCCGGACGGAAATGCGGCACAAGTTCCAGCCTCCAGGTCCAACAAATGCCGGCAGATAAGACAAGCAGATCTTGGTAGATTCCTTGTCATCGTTGTTCCCTCCAGTATCGAAATCTCTGCTTGGCCGCAACGGATTCCCAAATCTCGTGCAAAATCCCTGAGATGGTTTCAGGATCAACATCTTCGTCAAGGTCTGGGATTTCCTTCCTCAATAGCCTGAAGAAATCGCGTCGAATCTTTCCGCCTCGCGTTTCACGTCGTTTCTCGGAAACTTCAAGATGTTCGATATTCTACACCGCAACCGGACTGATTACACGCGACTCTTTTTCTCCGCGGGTAACCGCCCCCTGAACATCGTCTGGTGAGAAGCTGGTGTCATATCGACGATTGTGAATCGTTGTCGCCCCAAGCATCTTTTTGGCTTGTTCATCAGTGAAATGGATTTCGTCTTCCAGCCCACGAACGACATCGATAACGACTCCATCCTCCACGATCACGGATCGATTGGACGCCGGCCTCGACTGGTCGTCCTTCCGGTTTGGGCAGATCGCGTTTGGCGAGCGCGTCGTCGACGCGTCCGGCTCGCCGACGTTCCACTTCGAGGCCGACACGACCGTCTCGTACGACGACTACCCTGTCCGCGTCGTCGCGGACTTCAACCCGCAGACCGGGCTGGTCACCTGGCAGATCTCGTCCTACGACCCGCTGACCGGCCAGGCTCCGCGCAGCCCGCTGGCCGGTTTCCTGCCCCCCAACGACGAGCAGCACCGCGGCGAGGGATTCGTGACGTACACGATTCGGCCGCAGGCCGCCCTGGCGACCGGCGTGGAGATCCGCAATGAAGCCTCGATCGTGTTCGACATCAACCCGGCCATCGTCACCAACGAGACGGTCCATACGATCGACGCCGCCGCGCCCCGCAGCCAAGTGGCCGACCTGCCGTCACAACTCAACGCGACTTCGATTTCTGTGGCTTGGTCCGGGGACGACGAGAACGGGGCCGGCTCGGGAATCGCCGGCTACGACGTGTACGTCGCGACCGACGGCGGCCCGTACGAGCGCTGGCTGGCGAACACGGCGGCGACGAGCGGCCAGTACCCGGGCTTGCCGGGGCACGAGTACGCCTTCTACAGCGTGGCCACCGACCTGGTGGGACATACCGAGGCCGCTCCTGCGCAGCCCGACGCGGAAACCACGCGGCCCTCGGTCAGGATGATCGATGCGGCCTCGATGAGCTAGTGCCGTTTCCAGCATCTAAGTTCGGCCTCCGCCGACTCCGCGTCGGCGGGGCAGCGATTGGCCGCTAGACACGAGCTCGCACGGCCAGTTCTCGCTCCCCGCCGACCTCGTGTCGGTGGAAGCCATGACGGAATCGGGACAGCCCCGCAATCACTGCTTCCACCGACACGGGGTCGGTGGAAGCGAATCGCTCGTTCCTCGTTCGTTGATCGCGGTTGGGTGCGTCAGTCGGCGGCGGCTTGCCAGACTTGGGCGAGCAGGTCGGCGTAGGGGGCGGGGACTTCGGCGGCGGGGCGGCCTTTGCGTACTGCTTGGTGATCTCCAGCAGCCACGCCTCGGCCGCTTCCACGTCCAACTGCTTGGACTTGGTGATCTCTGCCACGGCCTTGGAGTAGGCTTTGCTGGCCGGGCCTTTGGCGACATGCTTTGGGTACACAGCGTACCATGCATCGAACCCGGCCGGCACCGTTGTCCTTCTCGGAGGGGACTTCTCTGAGGGGGTGTTGTCCTTTGAGGATGTTGGCTTCTCTGAGGAAGCATCCTCCACGGGGGATAAAGGGGGTTCTTCTTCTTGGGTCTTGTTCAATGAGTCTTCCTTCAAGGAACTGGCCCTGACCCTAGTGTCAGGGTCCCCCTGACCGTAGTGTCCGGTGGGGGGTAATACCCCCCGATAGCCCCCTGACTCTAGGGTCCCCTTGGTATTGGGGGGTGCAAGTAACACCCGATAGAGGTTACTGACTCGGCCGCCACGACGGTTGACTCTATCCTGTCTTTCGATCATTCCAGCAGCTTCAAGCCTGCTGATTGCTCGCCGTACCGATCTGTCGTCAACCTTGCACAGCTTCCCGATTTTGGAAACTGCCGGATAGCAGTAACCATCCCGGTCAGCGTGTTTGGCTAACACGCAAAAGACCGCCCACGCCAAGTGACCTACTTCAGGGATCTTCTCCAGCGCTTCGTTTGGAATCCGAAACCACCCGCCGTTGCCTTGCGACTTGTCGCTTGGTACACTTGCCATAGTTGTTTCCTGAAATGCGCCCCGCACGAACTCCCACGCCGTGCGGGGCTTTTTTGTGGACGCACGAGGCTCCCCAGCTCGACGTCCGGTTAAGGGTTTGGGTTAGACGTACTCAGGCACCTTCTCGCGGTGCTGACGAGGGGCGGCGCTCTTTGCGGGTAGGCTGGATCTGGCGGCTTGAAAGTTATCCAATGCCTGTTGGGTGACTCGCCAACGCGGTCGCTCGGCTCGCCGCATCGAAACATCGACGGCTTCTAACTGACCCGTCCGGATCAGTGTGATGATCCGGTTTTCGCTAAGGCGCAGAATCTCCGCCACTTCCGAAACAAGAAATGTTTGGGGCACGGTAGGTAATCCTCATGTTTTCCTCGTTGCGCTAGATGAGAACAACGGACACCAGCAGCAAACCGGCCGCTGGTTCAGAAAACATGTTTGGCCCCCAGGGTTGAGTTATGCGTTACTCCGGTTCATTCTCCGCAAACCGTCGCCCCCGTCAACACGGGCGGGGGCCTTTTTTCAACAAACAACTGGAGAGATGTTGCTGCAGGAAATCAATCCAGTCCGTGAACTCTGCGGAAGCAACCACGGATCGGCTGCCCCAACGCGGTAGCAATCGGTTTTCGTAGTCATGTCTTGGCCCCCCATACTTCGACGATCCTCTCAGCCGCACTTCCACGGGGATGCTGCCGGGCGTTTTCCAGTTCCGCCAGCCAGCACGATTCCAGGGTCTTGCGGGTCGGTCCCTCGGACGCTTCGATCGCCGCCCGGCAACGAGCCACGGCCACGGCCAAGGGATCCTCGGCGGCCTGCCCCCGGACGTCGACGTCCTCCTGGACGAGGACGTCGGTGGCCACGGGGAACAACCAGTCGTGAACGTGATCCACCACGTTCCGCAGTCGCGTATCGTCGATGGCTTGCCGATAGATCGCTGTCATGTCGCCGGACTTCGGCGCATGGCCCAGCAGGGCAGACACGGCAACCGGGTCTCTTGCACCATCAGCCACGGTGGCGAATGTCCGGCGCAGGTCATAGAACACCCTGCCCGTGACACCCGCTGCGGTAGCCGCCTTCTGGAACAGGCCAGCGACCAAGGAACCGCTACGGCCTTTGACCAAGTTCGCGCCGGTTTGCGTAAGGAATAGCAGCCCCTCGTTGCCCCGCTTCGGCTCCGGGCGGTGGGCGAGTACATCACGGATCGCATCGACGGTTTCACTCCACAACGGGATCCGCCGATTGATGCCAGTCTTGGCGCGGGGCAGGTTCAACCAGCCGCCGTCGATGTCGATGCTGCTGATCGGCAGCAGGGCAAGGTCGGTATTCCCGATGCCCCCATTGATGCCCAGCAGGACCATGGCGCCTGCGTTCACGTCGGCCGCGGCGATGATCGCCAGCAGATCCGATTGCTGGAACATTCGCGGGCCTTTCGCCGCGCGGGCCTGCCGCATCGTCTTGGTACTCGGCTTCCCAAAGTCGTCACCAAACCGCTGCGGTGTGGCCAGCAGCCCGGCCTGATACCCCCACTTGAACACGGCGCGGGTGTGCGTGACTGCGGTAGCCAGTTTTGCCGGCCCCCACTTGGACGCGAACACGGCCCGCAGCTTGCCGAAGTCATCCGGCCCGATGTCAGCAGCAGCACGTGTGCGTCCCAACGCATCGACGATGATTGCCCCCAGGTGCCGATACCCGCGCCAAGTCAGAGGGGACAGTTCGCCGCTGTCCATCCGCTTGTGCTTGGCGTCCAACCACCGATTGACAAGGTTCTCGACGGTCAGGGTGCCGTCGATTTTGGGGCGGGGCTTCCGGCCTGCCAACAGGTCGTCCTTCTGGTCAAGCCAGAGTTGTAGGGCACGTTCCCCGCGGTGATCGTCCGCCACTTTCCCGAAATAGCAGAACGCGCCACGGACTTTCTTTGCCCAGCGTCCAGAGGCATGTGGGAACAGGGGGAAATCTGGGCGGGGCTTTGACGGGCGGGACTTGGGCTTGGTACACTTGACCATGATGCTTACCTCCACTCAAAGGGTTCAGGTAGGTGTCAGACACCCGCTCAGTCGCATGGGCGGGTGTCACTTTCGATGCCCTTTCATCCTAACGGTGTCACTTCTGGTGTCAACACCCAGTCCAGAAAAAAAGAAACCCTGCATTTTGCAGGGCTTGGCGGGTGTCAAAGGTTTATCTCGGAGAGACTCGCCCACGTGGGTGCCGGCCACTTGGTCGTGCAGCCGGGTGATCAGCGCGGCGCCTTCGCCGCCGCGGCCGGTGAGTTCGAGAAAAATCCGCAGCGCGCCGGCCATGTCTACGGCCGCTTCGAGTTGGCCGGCTTGGACCGCGTGCTCGATGGCCCGCCGCACGACCACCTCGGTGCCCGCCATCGCCGCCAACGCCGCCCGCGCGTTGGGCGTCCGCACCAGCTTGTTGAATTCGGCCGCGAAGGCCTGCACGATGCCGAGGAAGCGATGAAAGACGTCGGGGGCAACCTCGTTTAACCGCGACCCAACGGGGAGCGCGTGGGACGAAGCTTGATCTGCCGACGCGGTCGCCGCCGGAGACTGCCATGCGGACGCGCTCCCCGTTGGGTCGCGGTTAAACGACATGTCCCCCAGCACGGGATGCGGACGCAAGAAACCGTTCTCGACCCGCACCAGGCCGGTTCGTTCCAGCTCGCTGCGGACCTGCTGCCAGGCGTCGGCTTTCAAGCCGACCACCATCGCCGCCATGTTCTCCAGGCACCCGCCGGCCAGCAGGGCCACGGCGGGCAGCACGGCGCGGGTCGGGTCGCTCAGGTGGCGGATCGAAAAGTCCAGCGACGCCCACATGCTCTGGTTGCGGCCCTCCGGCGCTTCCTGCCGCAGCCGGCGTAACAACTCCGACACCTCGTCCAACACCCGCTGTGGACCCAGTTGGGCCAGCTGCGGAGCCAGCAGTTCCAGGGCCAGCGGATGACCGCCCACCCGCTCGACGATCGGCTCCAGCACGGCGGCCGTCCAGCCGCGGTGCTCGCGCTGGCGGCGGTCGATCTGGACGCGGTCCAGGTAGCCGACCAGCAGCATCAGGCCCTCCGGCTTGCTCAACTCGCCCAACGGGAACGGCCGGGCATCGAAGCCCACTTGGTCGTCGCGGCAGGTGATCAGCACGCGGGACGCGCCGCGGGTCCAGCGGCGGGCCAGATCGGCGAACTCCGGCGGCATGGGCCGGCCGGCGTTGAACGCGGGCAGCACGGATTCAAAATTGTCCCACACGATCAGCATCCGCCGTTCGGTCAACTGCCGTTCGAGCCACGTCGCGGCGTTCTTCCGCTGGTGGAACTCGACGCCCTCCAGCGCTTCGCCCACCAGGCCCACCAGCCGCTCGGGCGACGGGTTGCCCTCCAGCGATACGAACACCGCGCCGTCGGGGAACATGCCGGTCCGCAGCCACCACCGGCCCGCCTCGCGGGCCAGCGCCGTTTTGCCCATCCCGCCCGGCGCGTAGACGACCACCACGCGATGGTTCAGCAGCGTCCGTTCCAGGCGGTGCAGTTCATAGCCGCGGCCCTGGAAGCCAGCGCGGGGTTCGGGGGGGAAACCGGCGAACAGGGGAGTGATGGGACTTGTGGAGCGGGGCTTGCGGGGGTATTTGGCGGGGATTTCCTGGAGCAGTCGCGGGTCGTCGCCGCCCTGGTACAGTTGGGGGACGAACCAATCGTGCAGTTTCACGGTCGGCGCGTCGGCGGCGATGCGGGTGCGGCGGTGCATGTTGGCGTACAGCCGGTTGCGGGCCGCTTGCAGGGCCACGCCCAGGGTCCAGCCGCGGGCGATGCCTTCGTAGAACCCGGCCATCAGTTCGCGGGTCATGTCCACGTGGACGGCGTGGCCCATGGCCAGCACCGTGGCGACGCCTTGGCGCAGCAACGCCCCGGCCACCGTGTCCTGGGCGAACGATTTGGTCGCCGTGCGGCAGGCTTCCAGGACGACCAGCGGGATGTTGAAGCGGGCCATCAGGTCGCCGAACTGCGGCGCGCGGACCAGGTCCAGCACGCCGTCGTCCGTCTCGAAGCACAGCGCCCCGATGCCCAATTCCATCGGCAGCGTCGTACCGTGGCCGTCGAAATGCACGACGTGGAACGGCCGGCCGTCGTTGCGGGCGCACTCCAGCGCGTCGACCAGCGCCGCCAGCGTCCCCGGCCGGCAGAACTCGACCGACACCTCGGGCCGCGCTTCGAGCGCCGTCAGGATGGCTTCGGGCGTGAACCGCGGGTCCAGAAACCCCGTGTCGGACGGCCGGCAGACGACCGCCAGCACGCGCAGGCCGTCCGCCGTGGCGGGCGTTTCCAGCCGCGGCATTTCGGCGTGTACTCGGCGGACCACCGTCACGCCCAACTGGTGCAGCAGTTGTCCGTCGCCCGCGGCGCGCACGGCGGCGCGGAGCAGTTCCCAGGGCGAGCGAAAGGCGACTTCATCGGCGCGGGTGGCGGCCCGCAGGTCCAGCCGACCGGTGCCCGCCGCCCGGACCGCACCCAGCCACGCCTGGGCCACCGGGTTGGTCAAGCCGTCCCACAAGGCCCGGCCGTAGGCGGCCAGGTCCTGTTCGATCTGGGCCGCTTTGACCGCATCCCCGGCTTCCGGGTAGTACATGAAATCTTCGATGTACCACCGCAGGTTGCCGCGCTGCCGTGTGGTCAAGCCCTCGCGCACCGGGAACGCATCGGACGTTTCCCCTTGAAACCGGACCGTCCCCCGGCCTTCCCACGGATCGCCCGCCACGTCGCTGAACGTCAATTCCAGAATCGGAGCCATACCGGATACCCTCCTGCGGGTGTCAGTATGACCGGCGGGAGCAGCGGGAACAAGCTGGCTTTGAAGAGGGCGAACGTCCGCCAAGGAGGATGCAGGGGGGCATTCCGGCGGCAGCGGGAAGGCTTGACAACCAGCGGTCGTGAACGGATGGCGCTGACGGGTGCGCAACTTCAAAGCCGGGAGGGGCGGGCTGGTCCCGTCAGTCGACACCTTCCAAACCGTGCTGGAACCGCTCGATGGTTTCCAGCGGGTTGAGGTTGAAGACCGTCCGGCCTTGGGTCGTCCATTGGCGGCCGTCGAACAGGAACACGGCGGTGGCGGCGCGGGGGGTGTCCAGGTTGGGGGCGTCCTCCAGGCCGCCGCCTTCGGCGACTTGGAAGCGGACGGCGACGCTGACGAAGGCCCGCAGTTGCCCCGTGGCCGGGTCGGTGGCAAAGGCGGCTTCGTCCTCGAAGTGGCAGTCCTCCCAGGCCAAGCCGCGCGGCTTGCCGAGGCGCGACGCAGACTGCAGGAATTGCAGTTCCAGCACCTCGCGCCGCAGGTGGAACAGCTGTCGTGCCCGTTCCAGTTGATACGCGGAGCGTCCGCGGCGCGAGCGCAGCACCAACAGGGTCGCCAAGGAAACGACAACGATCGTCACGCTGGCGGTCGTCCACCAGAAGGCCGACATGGGCGTTATCCCTCTTCCTCTTGCTTCGTCGGTGAAGTCACCGTCTGTGCTCTGGGGTCAGGCTTACAGAATTCAATTTTGGCCGACAGAGAGTCCCGCGATGTGGAACGACCTTGCTCGGCCAAAATTGAATTCTGTAAGCCTGACCCCTCGTGCTGTACGGCTGGCCGGAGACGGCCGCACACGTACACGTCGTCGTCCAAGCGTTCGACGGTAGGCGTCGTCAGCCAGCGGGCTTGCGACATCTGTTCCACGCCCTGCCCGCCCACGGCGGTGGCTGCCGCCTGGCCGCCGGCGAGCTTAGGGGCGATGAAGGCGTGGACTTCGTCGATCTGGCCGGCGTCGAACAGGCTGCCCAGCAGGCGGCCGCCGCCTTCGACCAGGACGTTCGTCATCCGCCGCCGGCCCAGTTCGTCCAGCAGTTGCAGCAGACGCTCGTGGGCATCGCGGGCCGCGCCGGTCCAGACTTCACAGCCGGCGTCCGCCAAGCGGCGGCAATCCGCGGCGCTCGCCTCCGGCCCGACGGCGAGGAGCACAGGAACGTCGCGGGCGGTTTGCACGAGTCGGCTGTGCGAGGCGAGGCGAGCCTGGCTGTCCACGACGATCCGCGTAGCGACGCGTGGTCCGGGCGGCCGGGCCGTCAGCAGCGGGTCGTCCAGTTCGGCCGTCCGGCGTCCGACCAGAATCGCGTCCACGCGGCCGCGCAGCTGGTGGACGCGGGCCCGCGAGGCTTCGCCGGAGATCCATTGGCTGCTGCCGGTCCGCGTCGCCAGTTTGCCGTCCAGGGTCATGGCCCACTTGGCCAGGATCCAGGGCCGTCCGCGGCGGATCAGTTTCAGGTAGGGGGCGTTCAGTTGCCTTGCTTCCTGTTCCAGCAGTCCCACTTCCACCCGGATGCCGGCTTGTCGCAGTTCCGCGATTCCGTGTCCGGCCACCTGGGGAAACGGGTCCTGGAGCGCCACGACGACCCGGCGCACGCCGGCTCGGATCAGCGCCTGGGAGCAAGGCGGCGTCTTGCCGTGATGGCAGCACGGCTCCAGCGTCACGAACAGCGTTGCTCCGGTGGCCGCGGAGCCCGCGGCGGCGAGGGCTTCGATTTCGGCATGGGGACCGCCGAACCGCGTATGCCAGCCTTCGCCGACAATCTGCTTGCCCTGCGCGATCGCGCAGCCGACCAGCGGATTCGGCTCCACGGCGCCCTGGCCGCGGAGCGCCAGCTCCAGGGCGCGGGCCATACAGCAGCGATCCCAATCGATGACGGACATGGCGGCGTCCGGACGGAGGTTGGCACCTGCAGACGTCTCAGTGCGGTTTCGCGAAAGGTCCTCTAGTCCATGCCGGGAAGCCAAATCCCGGATTTGGTTTGTCCTGCGGCCGGCGCGGCCGGCTGGTCGGGCGTCCAGATTCCCGCGTCGGCCGGCGCGGCGGCGGGCGCATCCGCCGAAGCCGCAGGCATCGCCGGCTTGCCGTCCGGCGCAATTGCCCCCACCTGCCTGAGCCAGGCGTACAACGCTTGGGCCACGCCGGGCTCGCGGATGTGCTGGGTCTGCAGCCGCGCGAAGATCGGCGGACACTCTTGAGGCTCGTTGCGCGCGCGGCGCAGTTCGAGTTCCTGGAGCAGGAATCGGGCGGGCGATTGTTTGGCTTGGACCGCTGCCTGTTGAGCGCGCTGGATCCACTCCACGGCATCGTCGCTGGTACGGGCAAAGGCGCACAGGGAGTGGCAGATCTCGGCCTGGTTCAGTTTGTCCTTCAAACTGGGCCGGCGGAGGATCTCGGCGCCGATCCGCCTCACTGCGCGGGGCGCGTGATACAGCATTGCCAGCATGTACACGCTGGTCAATTGATCGTCGCTCAGCTTTTCGGCGGGCAGCAAGTGGACGCACGGCAGCGTCACGCGGCGGGATTCCAGGATGGCCGGATCGAGATCCTCCCGCAGCGGCAATCCCAACTTGGCGCGGAGTTCGTTGAAGTCGAAGTCGATATTGTCCTGTTCGGCGTTCAACTCCAGCAGCAGAATCGCGGCCAGGATGCGGACGCGGTACAGCGGATCGGCCGCGACTTCGGCGGGTCGTTTTCCGTCCAATTCGGGCAGCGGCGTATCCGGCCACACGTTCAGATTGACGTCGCGCCGTTTGTCCTGGATCAGCGTACTGCGTTGCGCGGGCGTCACGTCGTTGGGGACGCGCCACCGCCAGGACAGCGCGGCGGACGAGACGGGCACTTCGCCGACTTCCTCTTCCTGCCGCAGTTCGCCGCCGAATTCTGCCAGCAACTGGCGCACGCGTTCCATCTTGGCTTCGAGGTCCGGCGTCTTGGTGGTGACGAATTCCAGCCGGGCCTCGCGGTCGGTCTCGCGGCCAAACAGGTACATTTCACCCAGAACGGCGGGCACCTGGTCGAACGTCAGGCCTTCGCCGCTGCGCGGCAGCGCCCGGTCCAGCAGCCAGAAAGCGGCCTTGGGCGGCGGCGATTCGTCGCTGCCCATCGAGGCCAGGTCGCCGGGGATCCGGTCGACGTGCTTCTCCGACAGCAGCCGTTCCATCACCCGCTCGGTGTCCAGCACGGCGTAGGTCTGGCTGATTTCCGGAAGCGACGGGTGTTCGGCGATCGAAAGCAGTTGGGCCAGCGCTTCGGCTTCGACGGCGTCGTCCAGGTCCACGCCGGCCTGCGCCGCGTAGCGGTGCCAGGCGTCGGCGGCCACGGCCGACTGGGCGAGGTAGCCGGCCAGGATGGCGATGTTCCGCCACACGGTCGGCTCGTTGGGCAGTTCCTCGGCCAGCGCTTGAAACCGCTGCAGCGCCTCGGACCACGCCCCGCGCTGGGCCGAATCCAAAGCCGTCTGGCAGGCGTCCCGCCAGAGGGCGTCGGGCGGGGCCGGGCTCAGCTCCCAATCCTGCTTGAGCAACAGCGGGACTTCGCGCGTGCCGTCCAGTCGCATGAGCATCTCGCGCGGTCCGGAATCGTCTTCCGATCCCATGTCGACCAAAAGGCCCAAGTGCGCCCGCGCGGCCATCAGATCGCCCGTCTGAACCAGGAGTTGAGCGACGGCGCCGATCGCTTCGTAGACGATTTCGTGAATCTCCGACGAAGATTCCGCCAGGGCCTGCTGCAGGCGGGCGACGGCCACGTCGCGATCGGCGTGTGCGGCGGCCGCGAACGCGGACAACCCGCAGGCGACCGGGTTGTCCGGGTGGGCCTGCAGGAATTCCTCGGCCGTCTTGGTGACGCCCTCGAAATCCTGCATCTGCAGTTGAGCCGTCCCTTTGAGCGTCAGCAGGCATGCTCGGCTGCCCTTCAATTCCAATTGGCGGTTCAGCAGGCTCAAGGCTCCCGCCCGCTGACCGCCCCGGAGTGCATCGACGATCTTGTTCAGATCCGCCAACAGGTCTTTCGCACAGGGACAGTGCTTGATCTTCTTGGGCATCCCGCCCAGGCAGGATTGGTAGACGTCCAAAGCCATCGTTCGGCCTCGCTTTCCGCTTCGGTGTTCAGTGGTTTTCAAGCCGGCGCGGAGGAGCGGCGTCGCGACGCAACCAACGGCGGCCGGTCAAAGGTCGCGCAGTTTATCAGATTCTTTCGGCCTAGGCGAGCGGTGGCACGCGGCCGTTGTAAGGGCCGGCCCGTCTGTAAGAGACTTCGCTGCAACGGCTTACAAATCCTGCCCAAGTGCCGCCCGCCTGCAAGGGTGCTTGCAATTTGGATATGCTGGCGTATTCTGGAAGGTTGTCAGTACGCCATCACGGTCCCCATTCCACGGTTCGCGCAGTCGGCGGATGAGCGAAATCCTCTTTTACTACCAGAGGGTCAACCCCACAACCTGGGTTTACCTCTCGTCGCTGCTGATGATCGGCCTGTACTTCAAGTTCGGCCGATTTTGGAGTGTGCGTAACCTGGATCTGGTCTTGCTGATTCTCTTAGCCCCAGGGCTGCTGATCGCCCAATACGGCAGCGAGACGCGGGTCAGTGCCGCCCGTCTGGCGGCGTTGGAGGCGGAACGTATGGCGGCGGCCTCGGAAGAGCTGACGACGGGGTCCGACCCCGCGGGGGCCGAGTCCGAAGCACCGGCAACCCTTGCCGGAACGCCGCCGAGTTCCCAGGGCGCGATGCCGGAAGAATCGCCGTCGGGATTGACGGAGCGGGCTGCCGCGTCGCCCGTGATCGGTCAGGAAGAGGCCCGCCAGGCGCCACAGCCGGCGGAATCGTCGCCGGCCTCCGAGAATCTCTTGAAGAGCGTCCGCATCGAACGCTTGGGCTTCCTGTGGCTGTACGCGATTGGCGGGGTGTGGCTGGTGCGTCTGCTGCTGGATCCCACGATGGTTCGCCGGCCGTTGCTGGAACCGAATCTGACGACCGGCGGTTTGGTTTTCATCGGCGTCTCGCTGTTTGTCTTTTTGATGGCCAACGTTTGGACCAGCCAGAGGTTCCAGGCCGAGGCGGAGGAGAAGCCGCCGACGTGGGAGCGCGCGGCGGGGCCGGACGACCGAGACCGCGGCACTCAGGAGGTCTGGCGCCGCGGGCCGGGCTACGCGCTGCTGAACCTCGTGCCCAGCATTCCCACCATGTCGCTGGTCGGGGACGGGGTGACGGTCCGTTCTCAATGGCGAGCCTACGCCCTTGCCGCCAAGGTGATCACCGTGCTGTGCCATCTGGCCGTCGTGCTGGGCATCATGGCGATTGGCTACTGGCACTTCGGCAACACGAAGACGGGGGCGGGAGTGGCCACTTTGTACTTGATGCTGCCCTACACGGCTCAGATGACGGGCTACATCGACCACGTGATCCCGGCGGCTTTGTTGGTCTGGGCGATCCAGTGCTATCGTCGGCCGTTGACCTCCGGGATGCTGCTCGGCCTGGCCACGGGCCTGATTTACTATCCGCTGTTTCTCCTGCCCTTGTGGGTCAGTTTCTACTGGCGGCGCGGGCTGATGCGGTTTGCCATTGGCGTGGCGGCCACTTTGCTGGGCATGGCCGTCGCCCTAGCGTTCATTCCGCATGCGTCCTACTGGCAGAATTTGCAGCAGATGTTTGGGCTTTGGCCGCCGCAGATGGAAGGCTTGCAGGGCATCTGGGGGCTGGGCTGGAATCCGGTGTACCGCATTCCGGTGTTGGCCGCTTTCTTTGCGCTCAGTTGGACGCTGGCGATCTGGCCTCCTCAGAAGAACCTCGGCACCCTGCTCAGCTGCTCGGCGGCCGTGATGGTGGCCACGCAATTCTGGCACGGCTACGGCGGGGGGCTGTACATGGCCTGGTATCTGCCGCTGACCTTGCTGACGGTCTTCCGTCCGAACCTGGAAGATCGCGTGGCGCTGGCCGTGTTGGGCGAAGGCTGGGGCCGCCGCCGCACGACCGGCGTCGTGAATGGGTTCAAGGCAGCCTGAGGCGGGTTCCGTTTTCCGTTCGAAAAAAAGAGCCCGGCTTGGCGAAAGCCGGGCTTGGGAATGGCCGTCGTGGGCGAGCGGACCGGGGAGAGTGGCTATTGCTGCGAGCTGTCGTAGCCCGTCTGCAGGAACTCCTCTTCCTCCTGGATGATGATTCGCGGCGTGACCATCATCATCAGGCTTTGGGCGTCGCGGCCGATGCCGACGTTCCGGAACAGGCGGTTGATATAGGGAATCTTGCTCAGCATGGGGACGCCGCGCTCGTTGCGGCCTTCGCTCAACCGCTTGATGCCGCCCAGCAGCACCGTGCCGCCGTCCGGCACGCTGACCGTCGTGGAGACGGTCGTGAAGTTGAACGTCGGCAACTGGACCGTGGTGCCCTCGACGAAGTTCTGCCGGTTGTTCGTCACGCTGGAGGCTTCGTTCGTCGGATCTGCCACGGTCGTCCCGGAGTCGGACGACACCCGGCCGTTGAAGGTAAAGGTATCGACGTCGCCGATCGAACTGAAGAAGGGAACCAGCGTCAAGCGCACGAAGCGCCGGTCGGGCGAGACCACGGCTTGGACGCTCAGCGAAGTGCCTTCGTTCAGGACCACCACCACCGGCTGGTGAGCGGCGGCGAAATCTCCCACGACGGGGATCACGCTGGTCACAAAGGGCCGCTGGGAGTTGTCCATGACTAATCCCGTCTGGCCGTTGAAGAGCGTCACCTTGGGGGCCTGCAGCACGTTCGTGCGATCGTCGCCCTGGGCGGCTTGCAGCAGGAAGAACACTTCGATATCGCTGAGAATCGCGAACCCGAAGTTGGCCGCACTGGCGGAGTCGAACCCGCCGAACTGCGGCACGGCGGAAGTGAACATGTCCTGGGCAAAGGCATAGTCGAAATCGGCGGTCGGGGTCCCGGTGGGATCCAAGCCGAAGGCCATGCTGGGACCGGTGTCGTCGGGCAGGATGGAATTCTGGCCCGCGATCTGGGCGGAGTTGTCGTCGACCTCAAAGTCAAAGTCGATGCCGATCCGCTCGTAGAACGAATCGTTCAGCGTGATAAAGCGGACTTCGATCGTCACCTGCAAATCCTGCAGCCGGCGGAGCTGGTCCAACAGATCGGCGATCTGCTCGTGAACTTCCTGCGTCTGGCTGACCACCAGGCTGAGGTTGGTCGGAAAGCCTTCGATCGAGCCCGGACCGCCGACCGTGTCCCAGGACTGCGGGGCGATGGTGGTCGTGATCAAGTCGATCAGGGTGTCGAAATCGGCCATCGAGGCCCCGCCCATGCCGCCGGGTGCGTAGCCCAGCGGTTGTGGCGACCGCGAGGTGACGCCCGGCAACATGCCGGAGGAACTCATCTGAGCCAGGACGGAGGCATTGCTCGCAGCCTGCTGCGCCGCGTCGCTGGAGGCCAGCGTCAGGGGCACGGTCTGCTGCAGGCCCGTCGTCCGGGTCAGGCCGGTAGCGTTCATGGCTTCCTTGATCGCCCCCGGCAGGCCGATGTTGTAGCTGGGCATGAAGTTCGGAATCGGGATCACCAGGTCCGCGACGTTGTAGACGCGCGGATAGACGTTGGCGTCGCGCGTCTGTTCGCTGGTCACCCGCAAGACCTCGTTCTGAATCACGTAGCTCAGGTGCAGCGGTTCCAGGATCAGGTTCAAGGCGCTCCGCAGCGAGATCGGCTGCGTCAGATTGATGTTGACCGGCTCGTCGGTGGTGATTCCCTCGGCGTGCAGTCCCTGTTGGTCCAGGAACACGTTCACCCCGGCCATCCGTCCCAGCGTCTCGACGACCTCCGACAAGGGGCGGTTCTCGAACTTGACGTCCACTTCGGTCTTGAGGGCTTTTTGGATCTCCATTTCGGCGGGCGTGAGACGCGACCGCTGTTCTCGGAGCCAATCGCCGCGGGTGCGGGACAGCTGATTCCAGTCCTTGGCGTCCCCGAACCGCAGCGGAAGGCCGTCGTCGCCAAAGGGGATTCCCGCCTTGTCCACGGAGGCCATGGCGTCGTAGAACCCGCGCTCTTTGTCGTCCTGGATCGTATTCTGTTCCTGGACCCGCCAGGCGAACTTGCTTGTCAGCAGCATGCTGCGGACGACTTCGGAATCGGGCTCCAATTCGTGGGCCTGCTTGGCGATCACTTCCGCTTCGGAGAACCGCTGATCGTCGATCAAATTGTTGAACTGCTCCACCAGCTCGGCCAGCTTGTTCTGTTTGTCGAGCTTGTTTTGTTGGGAGCGTTCGATGTCCTCGTTGGCGGACCGGTTGTGCTCTTGGAGTTCGATATCCGCCAGGTTCTGGACGATGTAGCCTTCGGTCTCGCGGATGCTGCGGTCGACCAGATTCAGCATCTGGCGGCGGAGCGTCGGGTCCAGCGTGTCCTGCTCGACCTGTTCGCGGAGCCGCTGGAGCCTGGTCAGAGAGCCGCGGGGATCGGTCTGCCGCATTTTTTCCGCCACGCTCTGTTCGCGGGTGATGTCTCGGAACAGTTTATCGCGCAACAGGCGTTGTTCGGCGTCGACCTCTTCAATCGCGGAACCGGGCGTGCCGACCGCCGGCGCGGCCGAGGCGGCGACGCGGAGCAGGGTCAGTTTGTCGCGGAGCGACTGGCGGGTCGCCGGATCCAACTCCGCTTCGCGTTTCCATGCTTCGGAGAACAGTTGCAGCGCGGTCGCTCGATCCTGGCGTTCCAGGGCCAGCAGGCCCTGCCGGTACAGTTCCGGCCCTTGGCCGGCGACCGTGGGGCGCGCAGCGCCCGGAGCCGGGGACCCCGCCGCCACCGGGACCCCCAGCGCTTGCGCGGGCTGGGTCCGTGAGCGGTCCTGGGCGGGATCGTACAGTCCTTGCCGGACCGGGTACGGATCGCGCGAGCTAGTGCCTGGATCGTAGGCCGGGACGACGCCCGACGGCGCGGCCGCGAGCGTGGGCGCCCGCCGGTTGAGGGCACTTTGAATCTCCATCAGCAAGTGTTCGGGCCGGGGCTCATTCGGGCCGAAGGCCTCGTCCGGAACCCGCAGCGCGCGGGCTTGTTCGGCCAACTGCTTGGCGCCCGCGGCGTCGCCGCGGTCCAAGGCGGAGCGGGACAGTGCCAGCAGACGCAAGGCTTCCTCACGCGCGGCCAGACTGGCCGGCGGCAGGGAGGGCAGTCGCCGAGGCTCGCCCGGCATTTCCGCGGCCAGTGGCTGGTCGTAGGAGGTGGGCGTCAGGCCGCTGGCGGGAAGCGGTTGGGGCAGGGACGTTTCCCGTCCCGGAGCAAAGTCTTCGGGTTTCGGCGTCGCTGGGCCGAGCGACGAGGGACTGGCGGCGACGAGCCGTTCCGGAGCGACGCCGGCCCGCCGCAACTCGTCCGCCAACGCGGCCGGCGAGTATTCGCCCAACTCGAAAGAGGCGTTCAGGGCGATCGCCTTTTGGCACCACGCGGTAGCGCCCGCAAGGTCGCCCTGCTGGAGCGCCAGCCGGCCTTTTTCCGCATAGGTCTTGGCCTTGGCTTTCGCGTCATCCGTCAAGGTGTCCAGCGCCTGGGCGGCGTCCCTGGACGGCGCGGTGCCGGCCGGCAGCGGCGCCGGGCTGGAAAGGCCGCGTCCATGGAGTGCCGGTGCGAAGCGATCGCTGGGGCGACTGCGCTCGTCCGGTGACCGGCCCGCTTGCAGATCCTGCAGGGCTCGCCGTACCTTGGCAGGCGTGTCCTGGAACCGCTCGTACAGCGGGTCATATTGGACGGGCAGCCTCTCCGCCTTGGACAGCAGCCGTTGGGCCGCCTCCAAATCGCCGCGGTTCATCGCTTGCCGCGTCTCCTGGAGCAGCCGGTCCACCTCCTGCCGGTCTCGAGATGCTGCTGCCGGACCCGCCTGGGCGAGAACCGATTCGGCGGCGGCCAGCATTCCCGTCACCAGCGGATGGGCCGCCTGCCCCGGAGTTCCCGGCAGGACGAACCATACGGCCAAGCAGCCAACGATGTAGCACGCGGTCGCTTTCAAGTTGCTTCTCCTTAACTACGACAAGCGCACGAACCAAGCTCTCTCGCCAGCGCGATCCTGCGCGTCCTGGTCTTCGGGCGCAGCCGCCTCGCGAGCGTCCGCCCCGAATGGCACGTGAGAACTCACGTCAAGATGAGACGATGCAAAGGCAGCCTGCACCCGTCCGCGGCAAAGCGCCGCGGGGAACTGGTTCTGCCCTTCGCCGGGCATCTTGGTTGTCGACGCGAGCGGCTTAATTACTGATCGCGGAAGATGGGGTCAAGAGCAATCGGTTGAGTTCCGCAGAATTTGTCCCAAAACGCGATTCGAAAACGGCGGGACGGGCCGCCAGGACGGGCGTCCGCGCCCTGGTGGGCCGCGGCGCGGATCCTGCCGAACGCTCCGGGAACCGCTTCGCCGGCCGGAATTCACTCCGCCCCGGCGGACAGAAACCCGCGCTGCCGGGGACTCTCGGAGTAGACCTTGGACCCGTGCCTGGCATATACTGCATACGGTCGGCAAGGCCCCGCTTGCCCGCGCGTCCGCCGGGCCTCGCGAGTTGCCTCCGGCAGCTTTCGCCCCCGCGGCGCGTCGCCCACTCGGGGAACGGGTCGCCCCCGCGGTGAACGCGCGGTGAGGGGGATGTGCTATCCTTAATCGCGGACGGTAAGCGCGGACTGTGGCCGCAACGTCGTTTCCTCTCTTTCTTCGTAAGAACAGGCGCAGCGCACATGACACGCCGGGCATTGATCACAGGCATTACGGGACAGGATGGTTCGTATCTGGCCGAATTCCTGCTGGACAAAGGCTATGCGGTTCACGGCATGCTGCGGCGCCGCAGTTCCGGCGGCGAGGAGCGGATTGAGCACTTGAAGGACCGCCTCTCGCTGCACGAAGCAGATCTGCTCGATCCGTCGTCCCTGGTCCGCGTGCTGGAAGCAGCGCAGCCCGACGAAGTCTATAACCTGGCGGCTCAGAGCTTCATTCCCACCAGCTTTGCCCAGCCGGTGTTGACGGGCGAGTTCACTGCCCTGGGAGTCGTCCGTCTGCTGGAGGCCGTCCGGCAGGTGAATCCGCAGATCCGGTTTTATCAAGCCAGCAGCAGCGAGATGTTCGGCGCCGTGCCCGCAGAGCCTCAAACCGAACGGACGCCCTTCTGGCCGCGCAGCCCGTACGCCGTGGCCAAGGTGTACGGGCACGGGATCACGGTCAACTACCGGGAAAGTTACGGCCTGTTCGCCTGTTGCGGAATCCTGTTCAATCACGAGTCTCCCCGGCGCGGCCCGGAATTTGTCACGAGGAAAACTTCGCTGGCCGTGGCCCGCATCCAAGCCGGGTTACAGGACAAACTGAAACTGGGCAACTTGGACGCCCAGCGGGATTGGGGCTTCGCGGGCGACTACGTGCGGGCGATGTGGTTGATGCTGACGTACGAGCGGCCGGACGACTATGTGATCGCCACCGGAGTGCGTCATTCGGTCCGGGAGTTCGCCCAGGAGGCGTTTGCCCACGTCGGCTTGGACTACCGCGACCACGTCGAAGTCGATCCGGGCCTGATTCGGCCTGCCGACGTGCCCGCCCTGTGCGGCGACGCGTCCAAGGCCCGCGCGCAATTGGGCTGGGAGCCGCAAGTATCGTTTTCGGATCTGGTGCGGATGATGGTGGATGCGGATCGGCGGCAGTTGGAAGCATGAGAGCTTTCATCACGGGAATCACTGGATTTGCGGGGAGCCACCTGACCGAGCACCTGCTGGCCAGCGGCGATCGGGTGCTGGGTTGCTCGCACAGCGGCTGCTGGAGGCCCCACACGCCGGCCGTCCTGCGGCCGCTGTCGTTGCTGGCCTGGGACGTGACGGCCGGAGTTGCCGACCACGTCCGCTCCGCCGTGGCCGAATTCGACCCCGACTGCCTGTTCCATCTGGCGGCGATCAGCGTGCCGCGGGACTGCGGGGCGTCCGAGCCGAGCCGCCAGGCTTGGGAGGCGAACGTCCACGGGACGCAAGCGGTGCTGCGCCTGGCCGCGACGCTTCCTCGGCGGCCGCGCGTGCTGCTGGCCAGCTCCTGTCACGTCTACGCCCCCGTGCCGCCCGCGCGGCCGCTGGTCCGGGAGGACGCGCCCACCGTTCCCGCGGGCGGCTACGGCAAGACCAAGCTGGCGGCCGAGTCCGAATTGCTGCAGGCCGTCGCGGAAGAAGGCCTGGACGCGGTCATTGCCCGCGCTTTCCAGCACGCCGGGCCGCGGCAAGATGCCCGCCTGGCCATCTCCGAATGGTGCCGCCAATTGGTGTCGCCGGAGGCCGAGAGGGTGCGGGTGCAGAGTCTGAGCAGTTGCTTCGACTTGTCCGACGTGCGCGACGTGGTCAGGGCGTACCGGCTGCTAGCAATCCACGGTCGCGCCGGCGAGATCTACAACGTCGGCAGCGGCGTAGGCCGCACCAGCGGCGACCTGCTGGCCCAGCTGCAATCCTTGGCGAATTGCCGCCTTCCCGTGGCCGAAGTTGCCCCGGCAGCGATCCAGCAGCCCCTTGCCGACACCACGCGGCTCCGCCAGGCCACGGGCTGGCAGCCCTGGATTTCCGTCGAGCGGACGCTGCAGGATACGCTGGCGTTCTGGCGAGCGGCGGCGGTGCAGGGCGCCGTTCCGGCGAATGGAGCAACGGAGGCGGCCACGCAAACTGATCTTGACCCGCCCAGGCTACATTCGTCATAACAGCCGGCCGTACGGCCCCGGAAGTCGTCGAAGGGACTCGCTCGACGGACGAAAAGCCATCTGTTTGCGAGAGGATCATGGAGGATCTCAACGTAATCTGCCTGCAGCCGGAGGAGCCGATCTTGGGCAGCCTGCGGCGGCCAGTCCGGCTCCGCCCGGCTCCGGCCTCCGCCCCTTCGTATCCGATGAGATACGTCGAAGAGCGTCTGCGCGCCAAAAACGTCTACTTCCTGGCCCGCCAGCAACTGAGCATCGATCGCGACGTGTGCAGATTGGTCTCGTCGCCGCAGGATTGCCCCTTGGTCCGGAACGTGTTCAAGGACGCGGGGAGACGTTTCGTCGCTGCCCTTGACAGGACGGCAGACGACGGGAAACGGCTCGTGATCAAGGCGTTTCCGCTCCGCAACTTGCTGGCGCAACTGCGCTGGCGGCGTTACGGCTACCGCGAGTTCTGCAACCATCGTGAAGCCGTCTGCCGCGGGATTCCCACCGCCGGACTGTATGCCTATTTCCACGTCCAGAACCGTTTCGGATTCACGGAAAGCTGCGGCGTGCTGATGGAACATCTGGCAGACTACACGACGCTCCGCGAAGCGCTGCTGAGGGAAACAACCGATCGCTGGCAGACGCTGGCAGACGCGGCCGCTCTGCTGCACGCCTGTCAGGCACAGGGCGTCAACCACATCGACGCTTCCGTCGACAACATCCTGATCGGCGCCGACGGGCTCCGGCTGATCGATTGGCAGTACGCCAGCTTCTTCGATTCTCCGCGGGTCTCTCAGGCCGTGATGCAGACGGCGTACTTCCTGCAGACCTCGCCGTTCGCCGCGGACTCGCGCGAGGCTGCTTGCTTCAAGGACGAGGTCTACGCCCGCGTGCGTCCCTCGTTACGCCGGGACCGGTTTGACTTGTTGGTCGACCAGTTGGCCAGCGGTCCCCGAGTGTCCGTCCGCCAGCGGGCCAACCTGAACCGGAGAGTTTTCCAGGGATTGGAACGGCCGTGATCATCGACCTGCTCGTCAACAAGATGCGTTTCCTGCGGGCGCGATCCCGCCACAAGACGCTGCGTCTGAAGGTCGCCAGGATGCCGGAATTCCTCTCGGCGCTGAACCGGGAAATCCCTTACGTGATCCTGCGGTGGCACGATCGCGTTCCGCTCACCGAGAGTTCGTGCCGGCAGGCGGAAGACGACGTGGATTTTTTGATTGACGACAGTTTTCAGGATCGGCTGGTGTCCATCGCCAGCCGCTTTCGGGGTCCCGTGAAATGTGATTTCTACGGCGTCGGAGCGCAGCGCGGCTTTGCCTACAACCGCCTGCCGTACTACCCGCCGGCCCTGGCATCGCTGGTCCTGCGCGACCGCGTCTTCTCCGCGCACCATGGCTTCTACGTTCCGGACGCAAAGCATCACCTGCTGACCTTTGTGTACCACCTGGTCTATCACAAGGGGACAAAATCCGGCATCCCGATGTGCGCCGCTGCCGTCGCACCGTCCGTCGCGAGCGGGCCGAACGCCTACCTGGACGAAGCGCAGAGGATCGCTCGGGCCTACGACGTGGCTTTGACGCTTCCGCGCACGCTGACGGGCTTGTACGAGTACCTGGTCAACGCCCACTGGCAAATGCCGCTCGATTTGCTCATCCGCTGGAAAGTCAAAGACGAATGGCATCAACATCTGATCCAGCGGGAATGGGCTGGACTGAGCGAATGGTCCCAGCGACTGCCCGATCTCGTGGTCTTTGTGATCCGTGGTGATGCGGCCGAGGAAACCGTCCTGGACGCGATCCTGGATGCCATCCGAAAGGAATACCTTTGCCTTGCCGCGTTTGCCTTGACCGAGCACCAGATCGATTCGCTGACCAGACACGCGCGCGGCGGGAATTGGGTCGAAGGCAAGAAAAACACACCGATTCTCCCGCATTCGGTTGCCTTTTGCGTTCCTCGTCCGGGCACCGGCCGAGGCACTTGCCGCCGTGACGAAAGAGTCGCTTCGCTCAAGCAGCAAATCCGGCAGACGATCAACCGTCAGTTCCGCCAGGCTGCGAAACTGCGGGTGGTTCACAGCACGGATGACGCGCTGGAAGCCCAGTACTACCTGCACCTCTTATACGGAGACGATCGCGACTCGCAGTGCAGGCGGATCGAGTCGTCATTAGAAAGGCCTCCTGTGTCGATCAGCGGTTTGGCGCTGGCCGAGCAGAAGATCACACGACAATCAGGCGCGGCCGAGGACGCCAAGAAATCGCCGCCTTGCCCTTGGTCCGTCGCCCCGCACCGAAATGTTGCGTGACAGCGCTCCTGGGCCTTTCCTGCTGGCCAACAAACACCGAGGTTCCGAGGCATGACAACGCTGACTGAGGACATCCGGCCCGCGCGGATCGGCTGCGATTTATGTCCGAGCAAGCCGACCGCCGCCGTGGCCGCGAATCGGGCCGGCACCGTGCCCGTCAATCCGGAAGTCATCCTGGCGAACATGCACGGCAGCTTCACGGGCGTTTCGGCCACGATCGCCAATTTGTCGGAACACCACGCCCGGCGATTCGACACGGCCATTTTCGGACAGGAACTGCCGACCCGCGTGAGGCGTTTCGGCTGGTGGAGTCTGGCCCGCCTGCTCTGGAGCCGCCCTGCCGGCCGGCGCGTGCGGATCTGGCACGCCCGCCGCAATCCGGAGATGTGGCTGGGCCTGTTTCTCAAGTACCTGCTGCGGTCGCCCGTAAAGCTGGTCTTCACCACGGCGGCGCAGCGCCGTCATTCGCGGATTCCACGGGCGCTGATCTCCGCCATGGACGCCATCCTGGCGACGACGCCGGAAGCGGCTTCGTTCGTTCCGCGTTGCGACGCCATCGTGCCACACGGCGTGGATACCGACGTCTTTGTTCCGCCGGACGACAAGCGGCGGGCGTGGCAAGCGACGGGGCTGCCGGGCCGCTTTGGAATCGGCACGTTTGGGCGTGTGCGCCCGGAAAAGGGCACGGATCTGTTCGTCGAGGCCATGTGCCGCGTCCTGCCGAAGTATCCGGAATTCACCGCGGTCATCGCGGGCCGCTGGAAAGGTTCCGAGCAGCCGTTTCAGGAATCCCTGGCGCGGCGGATCGCTGCTGCCGGCCTGTCGGAGCGGGTGATCTGGCTGGGCGAAATACCGGCCTGCGAGCGGCACCTTTGGTTTCAACGCATCAGCCTGTGCGTCGCCGCACCGCGCTACGAGGGCTACGGATTGACACCCTTGGAAGCCATGGCGTGCGGAGCCGCCGCGGTGGCGACGCGGACCGGCATCTTTCCGACGCTGATCGAAGACGGCCAGACCGGCTACGTCGTGGAGGTCGGCGACGTGGAGACGCTCGCGGAGCGGATCGAACGCTGCATCCAAGATCCACAGACTCTGCTGGAAATGGGCCGGCGCAGCCGGCGGCACGTGGTGGCCAACTACGACATCCGCGGGGAAGCCGCGGGGATTGAACGGGTTTACGCGAGAATCTTCGACGGCGAGCTGTAGCAGTCGAAAACGACCTTCCAGAAGGGAACGAAGCAAGCGATGACGATCACCCAGAAGTACTTCGGACAAACCGCGTTGGAATACGATGCCAAGCGTCGTCAGTCACGCAGCTGGCTCACGGAGACCGGGGCGGTGGAAGACTTCTTCCGTACCGCGGCGCAAAGCGGGCCCATCCGCTCCGTCCTGGACATCCCGTGCGGAACGGGGCGCTGGATTCCGTTCTTCCAAGACCAGGACATCGACTATACCGGCGTGGACGTCTCCCAGGACATGATCGCCGTCGCCAGGCGGTCCGTGCGGGAGGACGACGCCCGGAACGTGCGGATCCTGGAGCAGGACTGTTTCCAATATCTGCCGGCGCGGCAAGACGAGTTCGACCTGGTGGTCTCCACCCGGTTCCTGGGCTGGTGGCATACGGAGACGGCCCTGTCGCTCATCGAGTCCCTGTGCGCGGCCTCGAAAAAATTCGTGATCATCCACCTGCGGGTCCATAACAACGGCTTTCAAGTGGGCTTTCGGCGCCTCGTGAAGTGGCCCAAGTTCGTCGGCCGATACGGGGCCGCCGTGTTCCGGTCGTGGAAGGAAGGCCGGCTGTCGTTCCGACAGAACGTGCTGGATGTCGAATCGCATCCGAGGAAACTGGTGGAGGACCACATTCAAGCCCTGGGATGGACGATCCTGGAACGGGTGGTCACCAAACGTCTGGTCTACGCGAATGTCGAAATCTGGCTGCTGCAGAAAGATGAAGCCACTTGCTGAGCGGGACAGCAGCGGGGAGGAAACGCTCCCGCCGCGGACACCAAGAGTGCGTTCGGATCGCTGGTCCTGGCGGTTCGTCGGAACGCAACTTGGCCGGCTCCGGTGGCAGGTGCAGCAGGTTCTGAAAAACGCCCGGCCGCCTGTCGATTTGCGGAACGTGACGAAGGACGCGCTGGAGGCCTACTATCGCGCGCCTCGGAGCGCCGGTTTTGTCATCGACGTGAACCTGGACCGCATGCGCACCTTCGGGTCGTTGGGATTCAGCTGTGCGCCAGAAGGCGGCAGCCCGTTTGCCAAGACGCTGTTGGCGTACGAACAGGGCCGGTGCCGCACATATCAGGACTCGCCGTTGCGACGATTCTATGAAACCTGGCAGCCGGCGAACCTGGCGGAGACGCTCCTGATCGTCCCCGCGCAGGCGGGTGACCAGTTGCTGGGCTTGCCGCCAATTCCCTGGCTGGTGCCGTGGAGCGGCGGAGCCGATTGGGAGCGTTGGATCGGCCAGACTCGGACCCAGGTCGCTCGGCGGACCCGTCGCTTGGGAGACGGCTACGCTTTGAACAGGTTCTGCGGGCCAGTCTCCGAACGTTATGGCGAAATGCGGCTGGCCAGTCTCCTCAAGGTCTATCGTTCCATCCGTGGCGGCGGTTACCGCCCGGCGTCGCACATCCGAGCCAATCTGCTGGTGCGCGAGGGCGAGTGCCGCGTCTTGATCTCGGACGGCAATCACCGCGCGGCCGCTCTGGCCGCCGCGGGTTTCGACACCATTCCCGTCTGGGTAGCCGGCAAAGACAAGTACGGGCCTTCGGTCGTCTGGCGCGGGGACGTTTCCTCTTGGCCGGTCGTGCGCTCGGGCTTGCTCGCCCAGGACCAGGCGCTGGCGATCTTCGACCGCATCTTTGATGCAAACAGTCCGCTCCCGGCCTGGGACGACTCGCGCCGGGAAAGTAGCGTTCCGCCCCGATCGCTCTGAAGGGTTTCGACAGCGGCTGCCGCGATCGAAATGCGGAACACGCCGCAGACAACCGCCGCGGCGAACGTCCGCCAGCTTCTCCCTTTCCAAGCTTCGTCCTCTGGAGACCGGACAGTCTTTCCGCCTGGCCGCCCGCGAAACTGGAGAGCAGGCTCTTGACATGGGCTACCACGGAGGCAGAACATGGAGACCAGCTGAGGCCAGCCCAACGGCGTCCTGGCCAGTACCTACCATCCACGACGAATTCCGGAGGAATGCACAAATGTCACGACACCAATGGACGCGGAGGGAGATGCTCAAGGCGAGCGCGGCACTGGCGGTGCCAGTTTTTGTGCCGGCGCACGTGCTGGGCCTGAACGGCGCAGCTCCGGCGAGCGAGACCGTGCGCGTGGGCGTCATCGGCTGCGGCGGACGATCGCGACTGATCCGGGAAGGCGCCGACGTCAAGGGCTTCCGCGTGGTGGCGGCCTGCGACTGCGAGATCGCCAAAGCCGAGCGGTACGTGAAGGAACTGTCCGGCGGCGAAAAATGGGGCGTGTACGACGACTTCCGCAAGATGATCGACGAGGAAAAACTGGACGCCGTGATGGTCGAGACGACCACTCACGCCCGCGGCTGGATCACCATCCAGGCCATGCAAGCCGGGATGGACGTGTACATCGAGAAACCGATGTGCTTGACGATCGGCGAGGGCCGGGCGATGGTCAAGGCGGCGCGGAAGCTGAACCGCGTCACCCAGGTCGGCACCCAGCAACGCTCGATGCCAATCAACAACTGGGCCAGCGACCTGGTGAAAAATGGGGCGATCGGCAAGATCAAAACCGTCCTGGCGCCCAACTTTGTCAGCCCGTTCCGCTGGACGAAAACGTCGTCGGCCGATGTGAAAGGGCCGGTCGACAAGTGGTGGGACATCTGGACGAACCAGGCGGAACTGCGGCCCTACAGCCCGGAGATCCACCGCGGCTGGGCGCGGTGGTGGGACTACGACGGCGGCGGCCTGTGCTTCGGCGTCACCGGTTGGGGCACGCATTCCTACGACCAGATCAACCGCGCGCTGGGTACGGACGACACCGGGCCGGCCGAAGTGCTGCTGGAGGAGTCCGTCGATCCCGACAGCGACACCTATAAAGAGGTGGGCGGCACAACGGTCGGCGGGACCGTCGTCGGCGAGACCGGCGATATCGACACCGGCACCGACTACCACCGCATGGCCCGGCTGAAGGGTCCGCGCGCCAAGGTCACGATGAAGTTCGCCGGCGGCACCGAGTTGCGGCTGCACCTGGACGGCAACCGCGGTCCCGGCCTGGGGGCCATCTTCATCGGCGAGCAGGGCAAGATCGAAATCAACCGCAACAAACTGGCCAGCAATCCCAAGGAACTCGTGCGGGCGGCGGACAACCCCGGCCCGAACAAGCGGCCGGAGACCGCTTACCACATCGAGAACTGGATCGAGTGCATCAAGAGCCGCCAGCCGTGTACCGCCGATATCGAAATCGGCCTGCGGGCCACGACGCTGTGCTATTTGGTCAACATCGTCCGCGACGTGGGGCTGGTCGGCCAGACGCTGAAGTGGAATCCGATCGCCGAGCGGTTCACCAACTGCGATGCGGGCAACGCGCTGCTCGACCGGCCGCGGCGCAAAGGCTACGAATTGCCCGTTGTATGAATCGATCTGCCGTCCATCCCGCGAGTTTGGACTCGTCGCGTCTGCTGCAGGCTTGCGACGTGCGGCGGACGCGGCGGACCGGCCCTGGCGGCCAGCATCGTAACAAGGTCGAGACGGCGATCGTGCTGACCCACGCGCCGACGGGAGTCCGGGCCGAGGCCAACGAGCGGCGCAGCCAGGCTCAAAACCTCCGTGTCGCCGTGTTCCGCCTGCGGGTGAATCTGGCGTTGGCGGTCCGCGGCCCGCGCGATCCGGCAGCCGTCCCCAGTCCCGGCTGGCAACTTCGCTGCCAGGGCGGCCGCTTGGCGATCAGCGCGGAACACGACGAATTTCCGGCCCTGCTGGCCGAGGCGTTGGACGTGCTGGCCGCCTGCGGGGCGGATCTCCAACAAGCGGCCGCGGCTCTGCACTGCACGCGGTCGCAGCTGACGAAATTCCTCAAGCTCGAACCGCGAGCCTTGGCCCACACCAACGCCCGCCGCCGCGAAATCGGATTGCGGCCGTTGCGGTGAGACTTCGGCGAGCGGTGGGCGTCAGCCCACCGGTTTTTCGTGAGGCGGCCTGCTACCGGCAGACGCACCGGTGGGCTTACGCCCGCCGTTCGCCGGAGTTCATTCCGTCCGAGCGGACGGAAGTTTGCGCTACGGCGAGACTCGCGCCGGTGTATACTGAAAAGCATGACTCCGGCAGAATACGAGTTTGTGGTCCGCGCGTTTGCGCAGGTGGGCGACTTGCCCGAACCCGACCGGGCAGGGGCGTTGGACGAAGCCTGCCGCGAACAACCGCACTTGAGGCGCCACGTGCAAGCCATGCTGGAGCAAGAGGCGAGCGGCGAAATCCGGCTCGATCCGCCGGAGTTCGTTGCCGGCCTGAGGGATGCGTTCCTGCCGACGCTGGACAGCGACGGATCGGCCGCGGCGGCGGAAACCTCGCACGGCGCGCACGAGGACTTTGCAGGCTACGAATTGCTGGAACAGATCGGCCGCGGCGGGATGGGGGTTGTCTTTCGCGCTCGCCAGCGGCAGCCGGACCGGATTGTGGCCGTCAAGATGATCCGCGCCGGCCGGTTCGCTTCGCCGGCCGACGTTCAGCGGTTCCATGCCGAAGCGCAGGCGGCGGCCCGGCTGGACCACGACGGGATCGTGCCCATCTACGAAGTCGGGCAGCACGAGGGCGAGCACTTTTTCTCGATGAAGCTGGTCGACGGTCCCAGCCTGGCCGAGCGTCTGCGGGCGCGCGATCTGCCTCCGCGGCAAGCGGTCGAACTGCTGCACGCGGTCTGCCTGGCGATCGGCCACGCCCACGAGCAAGGGATCATCCACCGCGACCTGAAGCCCTCCAATATCCTGCTGGACCGCGCGGGCCGTCCGCGCGTGACCGATTTCGGCTTGGCCAAGCAGCTGCACCATGATTCCTCGCTGACGGCCGCCGGGGACGTGATGGGCACGCCGGGCTACATGTCGCCGGAGCAAGCCATGGGGGCTGCCAGCCGGGTCACGGCGGCGTCCGACGTGTATTCCCTGGGAGCGATCCTGTACGAAATGCTGACCGGCCGTCCGCCGATCCAGGCGGAGGCGGCCAACGTGCTGGAAACGCTGCAAAAGATCCAGGAAGCGGAGATCGTCGCGCCCCGCGTGCTGAATCGCCATGTGCCGCGCGATCTGGATACGATCTGCCTGAAGTGCTTGGAGAAGGACCCCGGCCGCAGGTACGCCGACGCGGGCGAACTGGCGGAGGATCTGCGGCGGTATCTGGACGGCGAGCCGATCCTGGCGCGGCCCTGGAGCCAGAGCCGCAGGGTGTGGCGCTGGGCGCGGCAGCAGCCGGGCCTGGCGGCGACCTGGGCCGCCGTGGCCGTGTTCTACTTCTATCATTCCGTGTGTTATTGGATCCTGCAATTGCCGGAGCAGACGGTCCAGTTCAATCTGGCGGCCACCGCCCTGTGCGCAGCGTGGTGCCTGGGCGCGTGGATCTTCCAGCGCCGCCTGCGCCGTTCCGGTCGGCCGGTGGTCCTTTTTCTCTGGGCGACGTGGGATGTCTTGTTGTTGACGATCTTCCTGTTCACCACGGACAGCGCCAAAAGTTCGCTGGCGCTGCTGTACCACGTGCTGGTCGCCTTTTCGGTCTTGCGGTTCCGCGCGGATCTGGTCGGCTACGTCACGGTCTTGTCGCTGCTGGGGTATCTCGCTCACGTCGCGTACACCGTTGCCTACCTGCCCGAACTGGAATTGAACTTCCGCGAGGTGTTTCCGTTCGCGCTCAGCCTGACCGTGATCGGCCTGATTCAGTACCTGGCCCTGCGTCGCGTGCGCGCCGTCTACGAGACCGCGGGGGCGAGTTCTTTGTAGGGCCCTGGGCCGGAATCCTTGACAAATGGTTTGATTAGGGCTTAGATTGCGTCATTCTGCGGCGGCGCATCGGCGGAAGAGCGATCGAACTAGCAACCTCCTGGCGGGGCGGCGATGGAAACGACGATTCAAGTTGAGCTTGGGCAAGTGGCGCGAGAACTCGCCTTGCCCTTGGAAAAAGTGCAGGTCACGGTCGAGTTGCTGGACGATGGCAACACGGTGCCGTTCATCACGCGGTATCGCAAAGACCAAACCGGCGGCCTGGACGAAGACCAGATCCGGCAGATCCAGGAGGCGGTTGCCCGGGTGCGGATTCTGACCGACCGGCGGCAACGAGTGCTGAAATCGCTGGAGGCGGCGGGCAAGTTGACGCCCGACCTGGCTGACCGCATCAACGCGGCGGACTCCCTGCGCCGGCTGGAAGATCTGTACCTGCCGTTCAAGCCCAAGAAGCAAACCCTGGCCGGGTTGGCTCGCAGCCGCGGACTGGACACGCTGGCCCACGAGATCGTCGCCGCCCAGTCGGCGGCCGCCAATCTGGAAGTCCGGGCCGCCGACTTCGTTAACGCGGAGAAGGGGTTGCCCACCGTCGCCGACGTGCTGCAGGGGGCGGGACATCTGATCGCCGAGATGTTCAGCGAAAACTACCCCGTGCGGGACGAGTTGCGGGAATCGATCAAAAGGACTGGCAAACTGGTCAGCGCGCGGATTGAGGAAACCGGCGAAGCGAAGGACGAGGACGAAGAGGACGCTGTGCAGGCCGACGGCGAGTCCGACGAGGAAGCGGAAGCCGAGGCCCCCGGCCAGGACGAAGAAACGAAACAGGAGGCAACGACCGAGTCGGAACTGGGCGGCGAACTGGCTGCGGAAACGACGGAGCCACCCGCCGAACCGGTCGTGGAGGAGACCGCCGTCGCCACGCCGGACGCAGCCGGTGACCAGCTTGCGGCTTCGAGCCCAAGCGACCTTCCGGCCGAGGCCGTGGCGTCCGCCGACGCCGAAGACGCGCCGCCCGCGGACGCCAGCCAGCCGGCGCCGGCGACCGAGGCGGCGACCGAAGTCGCGACCGAGGCGGCGGCCGAAGTCGCTCAGCCCGCCCAGGCCGGCACGCCCGCGGAAGGCGTCCAGGCCGGCGAGCCCGCGTCCGACGCGCCGTCTCCGTTGCCTGGCGCGGAGACCGCCGCCGCCGCGGGCGTCCAGCCGTCGCCTCCGCCGCAGGCTGCCGCGGGCAATGAGCCCTCAGACGCCAAGGCAAAACCTGCGCCCGGCGTCGGCCCCTTGGCTGCCAGGTCCGTCCCCAAGCTGACGCTGAAGCAGTTGGCTGCCAAGAGTCGCAAGGAGGCCAAGCAGCGGAAGCGGGAGAAGAAGATCGAGTCCTTTAAGGATTACTTCCGCTACCAGGAACCGCTGGCCAAGATCCCGCCGCACCGGCTGTTGGCGATCAATCGCGGCGAGCGGTCCAAGATCCTGCGCGTGAAGGTCGAGGTCGACCCGGCGGCCCTGTACGAACGGGCCGAGCAGCGTTTGATCCGCCCCGACCATCCTCATGCCGAGTTACTGCGCGGTTGCCTGCGGGACGCCTTGATCCGGCTGCTGTTGCCCAGCCTGGAGCGCGAAGTGCGCCGCGAACTGACTGAGAAGGCCGAATTGCACGCGGTGCAGGTCTTCGCCCGCAACCTGCGCCAACTGCTGCTGCAACCGCCCGTCCGCGACCGCCGGGTGCTGGCCGTCGATCCGGGGTTCCGCAGCGGCTGCAAGCTGGCGGCGCTGGACGAATTCGGCAACGTGCTGGGCCACACCGTGATCCACGTCATCGGCAAAGACGAGATCGTCCGCCGCGGACGCCAGCAGATCGTCGAGATGGTCCTGATGTACCATATTCCGGTGATCGCCATCGGCAACGGCACGGCCTGTCGCGAAAGCGAGCGGCTGATCGCGGACATCATCGCCCACGAGTTGAAGGATCACGACGTGCAGTACGTCACCGTCAACGAAGCGGGGGCCAGCGTCTACTCGACCAGTTCCGTGGGCCGCGAGGAATTGCCCCGTTTTGATCCCGTGTTGCGCAGCGCCGTCTCCATCGGTCGCCGGTTGCAGGATCCGCTGTCGGAACTGGTCAAGATCAATCCGGCGAACATCGGCGTGGGGCTGTATCAGCACGACGTCAAATCCAAGCATCTGGAAGTTTCGCTGGACGCCGTGGTCGAATCGTGCGTGAACTTCGTGGGCGTCGATGTGAATACTGCCAGCCCGGCCCTGCTTCGCTACGTCTCCGGGCTGAATCAGCTGACCGCGCGGCGGATGTACGAGTACCGCCAGAAGCACGGCCCGTTCCGCAACCGCGACCAGTTTCGCAACGTTCCCGGATTCGGCGATGCGACGTTCATCCAGGCGGCCGGATTCCTGAAGATTATGGGCGGTGACAACCCGCTGGACGCCACCTGGATTCACCCGGAAAGCTATCCCATCGCCCAGCGAGTGCTCGAGCAGTTGGGGGGCAGCGAGGCCGAGTTGGCCCGACAACTCGCGGGGCGCGGCAAGCTGGCCGACGCCGCGGTCCGGCCGGCTTTTGGCACAGGCGTGGTAGAGGCCGTGCAGGCGGAACCGGCGGACGCCGAGCCGCCAGCGCCCAGCGAGCTGCCAGCGCCCAGCGAGTCCGCTGCGTCCGCTGCGTTCCCTGAGCCCGCTGCGCCCGGCGAGCCCGCCGCATCCCCGGCAGCGGAGCCCTCTCCGCCGGCCGCGGCCGAGGAGCCCGTCGCGGAGCCACCGGGCGCCGCGACCTCGGAACAAGTGGCCGCACCTGGGCCTGCCGAGCCGGCTGGCGAGGCCGAACCGGTTCCGGCCATCGCTGAAGCTGCGGAAGCCGTCGCGGCGGCGGCAATGCCCGTCGAGCCGCCGGCTCCCGCCGCCTCGGCCGGGCCGCCGCCCTCGGTCGCGGAGGCGGACGATGCCACCGCCGCCGCGCCCCCCGCGCTGTCGCTGGCCGAACGCGCGTCGCGGGCCGATCCGGCCGCCTTGGCCGCCGAACTAGGCGTCGGCGAACACCTGCTGCAGGACATCTTGAACTCCTTGCAGCGGCCCGGCCGCGACCCGCGCGAAGACCTGCCCCAACCGGCGTTTCGCCGCCAGGTCATGAAACTGGAGCATCTCCAGCCGGGCATGGAACTGATGGGGACCATCCTGAACGTCGTGGATTTCGGCGCCTTTGTGGATATCGGCCTGCCCGACAGCGGCTTGATCCACATCAGCCGCCTGGCGGACCGTTTCGTCAAGGATCCGCACGAGGTCGTGAGCGTGGGTGACATCCTGAACGTGTGGGTGGTGGAGGTCGACAAACAGCGGCGCCGCGTGTCGCTCACGGCGATCAGGCCGGGCACGGAAAGGCCGCAGCCGGAGCGGCGCGAACGGCCGCCCGCGGCGGCCCGCCCGGAAAGGCGTCCGGAAGGCCGGCCCGGTCGAGCGCCCCAAGGCCGCCGCTACGAGGGCCGCTCGTCCCAGGGGCAACGCGGCGGCGAGCGACTGCGGGTCACCGAGGTCAAATCCCGCAAACCCAAACAAGTTCGGCCGATTACCGACGCCATGGTCGAAGGCAAGGAGCCGATGCGGTCGTTTTCCGATCTGTTGCAGTTCTATGAAAAGAAGCCGGGCGACGAAGAGAAGAAGAAGTCCTGACGCATCGGGGGCCAGCCGGGCTGGTGCCCTGGCCACGTGAAGGGTGTCGAGTGAACACGGCGGTAAGCCGGCGATCTGCCGTTGGCCCCCTGTCATTCGATGCTTGGCGCGTGAAGATCCGGCCGCAGGACGAGACGGCCATTGTCCCTTGGAGATACTGCTAAAACTGTGTGTACGCTTGCGCGCCTACCTCTGCTGGCCGTCGACATCGGCAACCATCAAATCAAGTTCGGGCTCTTTCCCCGCGAGTCCGGACCCGGTCTGCCGCAGCCTGCGCGGGTTTGGAGTCTGCCCACCCACGAAGCCGATGGCGATTCCCTGGCCGCGCTGCTGCCCGCCGAAAAAATGGCTTGGTACGTCGCCGCCGTCCAACGTCAAGCCGAGCGGCGTCTGGCCGGTTGGGTGCAGGCCCGGCGGCCGTACGATCGTTACCGGCTGCTGCGGAATACGGATTTCCCTTTGCAGATTCACGTCGAGCAACCGCAGCAGGTGGGCGCCGACCGCTTGGCGGCCGCCGTCGCGGTCAACCATCTACGTGACCCCAATCGGTCGGCGATTGTCGTCGACGCCGGGACCGCCATCACCGTCGACCTCGTGTCTGCCGACGGGGTCTTCGAGGGGGGCGTGATCCTGCCGGGATTCCGTTTGACCACGAAAGCCTTGGCCGAGGGCACGGATCTTCTGCCTCACGTCGACCACGACCCCGCGGCCGACCCGCCGCCCGTGGTCGGCAAATCGACCGCCGCAGCCATCCGCAGCGGTCTGTTCTGGGGGCAAGTCGGCGCGGTCCGCGAGTTGACTCAGCGGATTGCCGGCGAACTGGCTTCCCCGCCTCAAGTATTCGTCGCCGGCGGGGATGCGGAGCGACTGGCCGCCTTTCTGCCGCAGGCGCGGGTTATCCCGGAATTAGTGTTGGCCGGCATCGTGTTGTGCGCGCCCGGCGGGGAATCGGACGGCGCGGGCCGCGGTTGATTCGCGGAATTCCTTGGTTGGCGTGGCGCCCGGCGGGGGCTATAATGCAAACACGTTATCGCCGGAACGAGGGCCATCGTCGATGAGCACACAAATTGCCAGCCGCACGCGTGCTGAGATCCAGTACCCTGACAGCGATGGGCAACCCATGGCCGACAACACCGTCCAATTCCGCTGGATCGTCAGGCTGCAGGGCGGCCTCGATGCGCTGTTTCGAGATGATCCCAACGTGTTCGTCGCGGGAGATCTGCTGTGGTATCCCGTCGAGGGCAACAATACGCTGCGGGCGGCGCCGGACGTCATGGTCGTCTTTGGTCGTCCCAAGGGCGACCGCGGATCCTATCGGCAATGGGAAGAAGGCGATGTCGCGCCGCAAGTCGTGTTTGAGATCCTTTCGCCGGGAAATCGCCCGGCCGAAACGATCCGCAAGTTCCGCTTCTATGAACGTTTTGGCGTGGAAGAATTCTACCTGTTCGACCCCGACACGCAATTGCTCGAAGGCTGGTTCCGCGAAGGCGGTTCCTTGACCGAGATCGAGCAGGTAGATGGCTGGACCAGTCCCCGCCTGGGAGTGCGATTCGACCTGTCCCGCGGCGAGTTGCAGGTTCTGCGACCCGATGGCCGGCCGCTGGCCACCTACGTCGAACTCGCGGCCCAGGCCGAACAGGAGCGGCAGCGTGCCGAACAGGAGCGGCAGCGAAACGAACGCTTGGTCGCCCAGTTGCGAGCGGCGGGAATCGAGCCTGCATCGTGACGTCTTCTGCCGCCGTCGCCGCGCGGCCGGCGGCCGGGCAAGTGCCAACTCGCGTCTTCCAAACGTGTGCAGGAAGACAAGATCTCGTGAAACGGCAACACGTACAGCCCGCTTCGAGCCGCGGTTCACGGCTCCCGCGGAAAGTGACGCTCGACGATGGCATCGAACTTGTCCGGCGTCCCCGCCTGGGCAATGGCGGTCCGGAAGTGCCGGGCGCCGGGCCGGCCCTGGGCATAACAGCAGGCATACTTCCGCATCAGCATCGTCCCTCTCTCGTCGCCGAACCGCTGGAGCACTAACCGGAAGTGACGCAACAGAATCTCCCGCTGCTCGTCCAGCGACGGTTCGGGCGGCACCGGCTCGCCGCGGATCGCCGCCCGGACCTGGCGGAACAGCCACGGCCGGCCCAGCGCCGCGCGGGCGATCATCGCGCCGTCTACCCCGTAGTGCCGCAGCGCGTACACCACTTTGTCGGCCGAATCCAAATCGCCGTTGCCGATCAGCGGCATGCGCTGCAAATGCGGCTTGACGGCGGCGATCTGGTCCCAGTCCGCGTGGCCTTTGAAGTAGTCCTGGGCGACGCGCCCATGCACCGTGAGCGCGGCGGCGCCGGCGGCTTCGACCACCTGGGCGATTTCGATGGCGCGGATTTCTTCGCGGGTGCAACCCAAGCGGATCTTGGCCGTCACCGGCGTCGGAGCGCAGGCCTGGACAACGCGGGCGACGATCGCCCCGATTCGCTCGGGAAACCGCAGCAGGTACGACCCGCTTTGAGCTTTCTCGCTCACGTCGCGCACCGGACAGCCGAAGTTGATGTCCACGACGCTCACCCGGTATTCGTGGGCCAGCCGCGCGCCCACTCGCGCCAGCGTGTCCGGATTGTTGTCCCAGATCTGGACGGCCAGCGGCCGCGGCTCATCCCGCACGCCCCACAGCCGGTCCGGATGCTCCAAGTCGTGGTCGTCCAGCCAGGCGAACCCCCGCGCGCAGACCATCTCGGTCGCCAATAACCCCGCCCCGCCGAACTCCCGCACGATTTGCCGGAACGCATAATTCGTGAACCCCGCCATCGGCGCCTGCAGCACCGGCGGATCCACGACCACGGGGCCGATTCGCAGCGGTTCGATTTTCGTCGCCAGGTTGGGTTGATTGGGATTCACGGTCGGCGCGCTCCTCTCGCGCATCGTGCGGGACAGCAGCCTTTGCGCCAAGGGGGCAGCCGGCTCACGTTTGCGAACCGCGCAAAGGGCCGGGGCGTCTAAATCAGCGACTGCAAGCTTGTCAGCCCGACCGGCTCGCGGCACGTGTACGGTTCCCCGTACGCCACGCCGATCGTCTTGCCCCAGTAGGCCGCCTCGTCGCGCAGACGGTCCAGGAACGTCGGCGGTTCATCCGGCCGGCCCTCGATGAACTGGCTGTGATAGCAGCGGATGGCGGCCAGCTTGCGGTCCCAGCACGCGCTGATGTCCAACACGAAGGCCGGCTGGGGAGCCAGCTTCAAGTGGACGCAGTAGTAGTAATAGATCCGCTGCGGGTGATGGGGCTGACCGGCCAGCTCGCATTTGGTCAGCTTGGCCCAGAATCGGGCCGCTTCGATCAACTGTGTCGCGGCGACGTGGTCGGGGTGGGCGTCGACCCAGTGCGGCGCAAACAGCCAGCGCGGCCGGACCTCGCGAATCACCTCCGCCAACCGTCGGCGGGCGTCCAGGGTCGGTTCCAGACTGCGATTGGGCAAGCCCAGGTTCCGCCGCCAGTCCAATCCCAGGACCTCCGTGGCCGCCGCCGTCTCGCGGGCCCGCTGCTCCGGCGAACCGTACGGCGTCGGCTCGCCGTCAGTCAAATCCAGCACCCCCACGCGCATCCCTTCCGCCCGCAGCTTCAACAGGGCCCCGGCCGCGCCCAGCTCGGCGTCGTCCGGGTGCGGGGCGATCACCAGCACGTCCAGCGACAAGGGGGACGGCCCAGGGTCAGGAGCGGAATCCGGCAAAGGAGCGGTTGGGCTTGGGTTCATGTTCCTGCGGCCTCTGCGGCACTGGCGAGAAGGGCGGACCGTGGACGGGCAATGCCTTGCCCGACAGCTGCTATCATGCCCGCCGCCGCTGTTTCGTTCAACTGGCCTGGACTTGTCCGCCCGGTTTTGAGACAGTTCCGGCGCGGCTTGCGCTGGCCACGGCCGCACGTCATGACGGACGATGCTAGCACCCAGGATTCCTCCACTTCTGGTCCCCTCCGATTGCCATGTTTCCGCAACTCTTCAACCCGATTCGTAAGTCGCTGCAATTCGCCTCGGTGGCGTTGGGGCTGGCCTTGCTGGGGCTGGCGGGCTGCACTTCATTGGGGCCGCAGCCCCCGATCGAGCCGGCCGACCCGGAGCCCAGCGTGGGCGAGTCCTTCCGCAAGCCGGGGCCTCCCGGCCAGATGCTCGGGATCGACGACCGGGCGCGGGAAATCGAACGGAATCTGGGAGTGCGTTGAAGACGTCATGTCAAATCGGCTTGCCCTCGAAACCAGTCCCTATCTGCTGCAGCACAAGGACAACGCCGTCGATTGGTATCCGTGGGGTTCAGACGCGCTGACGCGGGCGAGAGCGGAGCAGAAACCGATCTTCCTGTCGATCGGTTATGCGGCCTGCCACTGGTGCCACGTGATGGAGCACGAGAGCTTCGACAATCCGGAGATTGCCGCATTTCTGAACGCGCGCTTCATCTGCATCAAGGTCGATCGGGAAGAACGGCCGGACCTGGACCAGATCTACATGACGGCGGTCCAAGTCATGACTCGGCACGGCGGCTGGCCGATGTCCGTGTTCCTGACGCCGGACTTACAGCCCTTCTACGGCGGGACGTACTGGCCGCCGTACGCGCGGATGGGCATGCCGGGGTTCATCCAGGTCATCCAGGCGGTCGATGAACTGTGGCGGACGCGGCGCAGCGAGGCTGTCCAGCAGGCGGCGCAGCTGACTCAGTTTCTGCAGCAATCCGGCGTGCCGGAAGCGGACGATGTCGTTGTCGGCCCGCCGTTGTTCCAGGAGGCGGTCGGGCAACTCGCGCGCGAATTCGATGCGGTCCACGGCGGGTTCGGCTCGAAGCCCAAGTTCCCGCACGCGATGGCGCTGCAATTCTTGCTGCGGATGTGGCGGCGGACGGGGCGCGACGGCCTGCTGCAGATGGTGCAGCGGAACCTGGACAAGATGGCGCACGGCGGAATCTACGATCATTTGGGCGGCGGTTTTGCCCGCTATTCGGTCGATGAACGCTGGCTGGTGCCGCACTTCGAGAAGATGCTGTACGACAACGCCTTGCTCGCGGCCACGTACCTGGACGCCTACCTGGCCACCGGCCGCGCCACGTATCGCCGCGTGGCTCGCGAGACGCTGGACTACGTGCTGAACTACTTGACCGACGCGGCCGGCGGCTTCCACAGCTCCGAAGACGCCGACAGCGAAGGCGAGGAGGGCAAGTTCTACGTCTGGACGCCGGCGGAGATCCACCAACGGCTCGGCCGCGAACGCGGCGCGCGTTTCTGCGACGTGTACGACGTGACCGAGGCCGGCAATTTCGAGGGTCGCAGCATTCTGAATCTTCCCCGGACGATCCAGGAGTATGCCCAGCTGACAGGTCGGGACCCGGACGATCTGCAGGCGGAATTGGACGACTCCCGGCGGCGACTGCTTGCCGCCCGCGATCGCCGGGTGCGGCCGGGCAAGGACGACAAGGTGCTGCTTAGCTGGAACGCGCTGATGATCGAACCGCTGGCCAGGGCGGCCGCCGCGTTCGACGAGCCGAGATACGAGGACGCAGCCGTGCGCGCGGCCGAGTTCATCCTGCGCGAAATGCAGCGCCCGGACGGCCGCCTGCTGCACACCTGGCGCGGCGGGCAGGCGAAGCTGGCTGCCTATCTGGACGACTATGCGTTCCTCATCCAAGCGCTGGTGACGCTGTACGAAACCCAGTTCGACGAGCGGTGGATGGAGGCAGCCGTACGGCTGGCAGATCTGGTCCTGGACCATTTCGCGGACCCGCAGCAAGCCGGCTTCTTCTACACGGCGGACGATCACGAGCAGCTGATCGCGAGAACCAAGGACTTCTACGAGAGCAGCGTTCCCAGCGGCAATGCGGTCGCGGCCGCGGCGCTGCTGCGGCTGGGCAAATTGTGCGGCCGCAGCGATTATCTGCAGGCGGCTCACGGGACGGTCACCGCGGCCGCGGGACTGATGCGACGCGCGCCGTCGGCCGTCGGCCAGATGCTCGCGGCGGCGGAAATGCTGCTGGGCCCCCTGCCGGAAATTGCGATCGTCGGCGATCCCTCCCGCGGAGATACGGCGGCCGTGCTGAGCGATCTGCGGCGGCGCTATCTGCCGAATCGAACCCTGGCGTGCCGTGTTCCCGGACACGAGGGCGACTCGGGGCCTTTGGCGGCCTTGTTCCAGGGCAAGTCGCTGTGCGGGCCGGAGCCGACGGTCTACGTGTGCGAGAACTTCGCCTGCCAAGCGCCGGTCACAGGCCGCCAAGCTGCCATCGGCTTGTGGGACCGCCTGGGACGCGGGGAAAGCGTTTGAACGGGAATGGGACTGGCCGACAAGAGAATCGGGGCAGGAAAAGGCCGAAGGGGTCTTTTTCATCTGCCCGCGTATTTCCGCCAGCTCCGTTCTCGAAACGAGTCCACTACTCCCGGTCGAAGACGAATTTCACCTGGCCGTCGAGCACCTTCAGCCGCGCCGAAAATGCCTTGCCGGCCTTGGATTGAAAGCCTTCCAGCAGCGGCGTCTCGCCGCGGTCGAGCAGTGTCTTGGCGGTACGGGCGGTGATCCGTTTGCCGGCGATCGTCTTCCAGATCACGAACCGGCATTGGCCGTTGCTGCAACTGTAAGACTTCGGCCGCTCGCGCACCTCCGCCGCGCACAGGGGGCATGATCCCAGAACGGCCGGCGCAGCGGAGTCCGGTTCCGCCCCCGCCCCCGCCGCGGGCTCCGTCCGTGCCCGGCCCCGGCCCGACTTCGAGCGGCCGCGGAACGACTTCTGCGCCGACCGCTGCCGCCGGCCTGGCAGCTGCTGCGACTTGCTCGGCACCGGAATCTCGGCCACTTGACCTGCGGCGGTCAGCGTCAGGATCACCTCGTGGCCCTCGACGCGCATCGGCTGCATCAGCACGCGCTGCTGCAGCAACTGCCGGATGTCCGCGGCGGTGAGCGTCTGGTCTTTGTATTCGGGCCAGAGCACGAACGGACAGCCGTCGCGCCAGCCGGAGCAACCGAAGCCTCGATTGCCCTGGATCACCGGCTTGCCGCACCGCGGACAGTCGCCGAAGTGCGATTGATCCACGGCCGCTCCGCCCGCGCGCGACACGATCCGCCGCGTGTATTCGGCGATCTCTGCCATGAACCGCTGCGGATCGAGCCGGCCGGATTCGATCTGGCGGAGCTTGCCTTCCCACTGGCCGGTCAACTCGGGCGATTTGAGTTCCGGGTCTTCCACCACGGCGATCAGATAGCGGCCCAAGTCGGTGGCGGCCAGCGTTTTCTTCCGGCGTTCGATGTACTTGCGCTTGAGCAGCGTCTCGATAATCGCCGCCCGCGTGGCCGGTGTGCCGAGGCCTTTCTCCTTGAGGACTTCCCGCAGTTGCTCGTCGTTCACCAGCTTGCCGGCGGTTTCCATCGCGCCCAGCAGGGTGTTCTCCGTATACGGCTTGGGGGGCGTCGTCTCGCCGCGTTTCAGCGACGGTTCGTGCGGGCCGCGTTCGCCCGGCGTGAACGGCGGCAGGGCTTGCGATTGGTCTTCCTCGCCGTTCTCCTGGTCGTGCTTGCCGCGCGGATACAGGGCGGTCCAGCCGGGCTCGATCACGCGGTAGCCCTTGGCCCGGAACGGCACTTCGTTGCTCACGGCGTGGACCGTTGTCACTTCTTTTTCGCACGCTGGATAGAAGGCGGCGATCAGTCGCGTGACGACCGCGTCGAAGACCTTCTGCTCCGCCCCGGCGAGCGGGCCGGGCAGGCTGCCGGTCGGGATCATGGCGTGATGGTCGCTCACCTTGCGGTCGTCGATGATCCGGCCGGTGAACCGCAACGACGACAGGTCCAGGCGGTCGATGTCCGCCTGCCGAATGGCCTGCAGGCTGCGGAAAATCTCGGGAATTTCCCGCTTCATGTCGCTGCCCAGATACCGCGAATCCGTGCGCGGGTAGGTGATCAGCTTTCGTTCGTACAGCGCCTGGGCGGCGGCCAGCGTGTCGGCGGCGGACAGTCCGTAACGGCGGTTCAGGTCCCGCTGGAGTTCCGTCAAGTCGTACAGTTGCGGCGGCTGGGAACGCTCTCGCTGGCGGTCGATCTTGGTGACCGTCAGCAGTTGGCCGAGGACCCGATCCAGCATGGCTTGCGCTGCGGCTTGCGCCTGGAATCGATCGCCCGCGAAGCGGAACAGAGTTTCGCGATAGCGGGTCAGCAGTTCCCAGAACGGCTCCGGCCGGAAAGTGCGGATCTCGTCGTCCCGCTGGACAATCAGGGCCAGCACGGGCGTCTGCACGCGGCCCACGCTCCACAGGATGCCGTCCGCCCCGAAGCGGACCGTGTAGTTCCGCGTGCCGTTCAGGCCGACGATCCAATCGGCCTCGCCGCGGCACTTGGCCGCCGCGTACAGACGGTCGTAGTCGCCGCCCGGCTTCAGCTGCCGGAAGGCGTCGTCGATGGCGCGGCGGGTGAGCGAGCTGAGCCACAACCGCCGGACAGGCTTGCCCTTGCAGCCGGTCATCGTCAGCACGTAGCGAAAGATCAACTCGCCTTCGCGGCCGGCGTCCGTCGCACAGATGATCTCGGTCGCGGCGTGGAACAATTGCTTCACCACCGCGAACTGCTGGCGGGCGTGCTTCTCCGGAACCAGCTTCAATTCGAACCGCTCCGGAATGAACGGCAGCCGCTCCAGCGACCATTTCTTCAGCGCCGGGTCGTACTCGTCGGGCTCCTTCAACGTCACCAAATGGCCGAACGTCCAGGTCACCTGATAGCCGTTGCCTTCCAGGTAGCCGTCGCGGCGCGACTGGGCGCCCAGGAAGGCCGCGATTTCGCGCGCGACCGATGGTTTTTCCGCCAACACAACTTTCACGACGGCAAGTCCTTTTCAGGGGGCAAAGGAACCTCGATCCTTCACGGGCGGTCGTAGCGGCCGAATTCCTCCGCCAGTTCGCTCAACGAAACCAACCGCTGCGGCGACACGCGAGGCGCGACGGAACACGCGGAAGACAGGATGTATCCGGAGCCCGGCTTGCCGATCCGCAGCCGGTCCAGAACGGCTTGCCGAAACCGCGCGTCGTCGGCGTACAGCATCTCGTTTACGGCGTCCAGGTTGCCCTTGAAGAACAGCCGCCGGCCGAATTCCGCCTTGGCCTGAGCGAGATCGACCGTGCCCAGCGGCGGCGGGTCCAACGTGTCGATCCCATCCAGGCCCGTCTCGGCCATCAGGTCCAGCCGGTCGCCGATCGCGCCGCAGGTGTGCGTGTACGCGGGCAGCCCGAACTCGTGGATCGCCTGGACGACGCGTTGCTCGTACGGCGCCACGAACTCCCGATACATGCCGCGGCTGATGAACCCGGCGCCGGCGAACGCCGAACTGATCAGGATCGCGTCCGGTTGCTGGGGAGCATAACAGCGCACCATCGCCGTGACGATCCGGGTAAACCGCTCCAGCAACTGATGACACAGTTCCGGCGCGTCGATCAGGGCCATCAGCGCCGGCTGGTAACCGAATAATTCCAGCAGGTGGGTCAGGGGCGAGAAGACTTCCATGTGGACCGACACGTCGGGGCACGCGGCGCGCGCCGCCCGCAGTCCGCCCGTCAGCCAGTCGGGATAGGCGGCCGGATCGCCCAGGTCGGCCTCGGCGGGCACGTCGAACAAGCCGGGCGCGTGCCAGGTGTTCCAGACGTAGCCCGATATCCGGTACGTCGCCGGGTCCGCCGGATCGGTCCGGGCGGCGTCGGCCCGCGGCAGATCGCTGCCGTCGGCCGCCGTCGTGTGCCCGTTGTCGTCGGGCGGGAACGAGGTCACCAGGCCGTCCTTCCAGACCAGCACCTGCCGGTCGCCGTCCCGCCGCTGGCTGTTCAGCCAGCGACGCCAGTCCGTCGGGCGGCCGGGCACGTTGATCAAAAACCCGTCGAACCTGTACCGCCGCTGAAACTCGCTCAGCGTCCGCACGAACACTTCGCTGTCGAACCAGATCTCCGCCGGATCGTGCTCGCTGTGCAAGAAGTAATGGCCCAGGGCCAGTTGGCACATCACCGGCACGCGATCGGGAATCTCGTGCCGCATCGCCGCCGCCACTCGCTCGCGTGAATTCATCGATCCGCCTCCCGGTTCCGCAAGAAACGCACCTGGGCACAATACCGCCGGTCCGCTCCCAAATCAATGGCTTCCGAACCAGCCGCGTCAGGAACGAACGAGCCGGACGCTGGCCGGGCCAGTCAGCGGGCGACTTCTTGGCCAACAGTGCTCGTGGCGTGCGACCACCAGAGCCCGCTCGCCCCCTTCCTCCTTCGTCAGCACGCTGCTCGCCAGCGTGGAACGATGTTCAAGACCAGACGGTCCCGCGCGCCGTCATCCTCCCTCAAGAGTTGCGGGATCGTCTTGCTGGTGGGGCTGTCTTTCGGGCCATCTCAGGCGGTGAGCGGCATTTTGGCAGCGACGCGCAGGGTGTTGTCCGTGCGGCGTGAAGAATGGCTTTCAGGCCTTCACCGAAGTCTTTTCCAAGACACACGTTGCGCACAGCGCCACCGGCTCGGTTGAGACCGGTAGTTTCCTTTGTCCGGAAGTTCCTGTACACTACGGCGAAAGCGATCATCGAGTCACCGCCGGCCCCCTGTTTGACGAGCCGTAGAAGTGCCTCGATTCCTCTGCTTTCTTCTAGTAGCCTGTTGAAAAAAAGAGGCTTGGCTCCGAGCTGCGTTGGAAGACCCCAAGGAAAAACGACTGCCGCAAGGTGCCTGTCCCCCTTTTTCGCCGTCCCCCTGTTTTCAACAGGCTGCCAGTGGTTACCCATGTCCACCTGCCCAGGAGACGCAACCGGTTGTGTTCAATCTGCTGCCGAAAGATACCGCGTTTTTTGATCTGTTCGAGGCGCTTGCGGAGCATGTGCTGAGCGGGGCCAAGTGCCTGACCGAACTGGCGGCCCAGTTTCCTGCGATCAAGGGAATCATCCAGCGGATCCGCGACGCGGAGCACGCGGCCGACGACCTGGCGCACCAAGCGCTGGACCGCCTGGACCGGACCTTCATCACGCCCTTTGACCGCGAGGACATCCACGAACTGGTCGGCGGGCTGGACGACATCATCGACGAAATCGACGCCCTGGCCAAGCGGTTTCCCATGTACCACGCCAACCACATGGAGCCCCTGTTCATCAAGCAGACGCACGTGCTGGTCGCGGCCGCTACGGCGGTCCGCGACGCGGTGCATCGGCTGCGCAAGACGCACCGGCTGACGGACCTGAGCGTCCAACTGATCGAGATTCACCGCCTGGAAAACGAAGGCGACGACAACCACCAGGCCGCCGTGTCGCACCTGTTCGAGGGCGGTGTGGAGCCGTTGGAGGTCTTCAAGTGGATGGACCTGTTTGGACGCGTCGAAAAGGCCATCGACAAGTGTGAAGACGTGAGCAACACGCTGGAGCGGATCTCGCTGAAAAACGGCTGAACGCCGTCACAGACCGTGAGGAAGTCGCCCAGTCGAATGACGAAAACCGAAGCGAATTCAGAGCGGGAAATTCCGATGTTCAAGACTCTGCCGGTCGGATCAGGTAAGTGCCAGGGGACCGTTTCGTTCGTTTTGAGGATTCCGGATTTCGATTTCCGGTTTGTTGTAGATGTTGTGCCGCGGAGTTCGGATTTTCAGGATGCTCGCCATTCCACAACCTGCCGCTAACAAGCCGAACACCTTCGCTGACCCCGGCCACTCCTATGGACCTCCTCGCTGACGCCCCGTGGACGCTGATCGCCGCCGACGCCGGTTCCGTGCCGTCCAGCTTGGGCACGGGAACGCTGGTCGTCGTCCTGGTCACGGTCCTCGTGGCGCTCGTCTTTGATTTCCTGAACGGCTTTCACGACGCGGCCAACTCGATCGCCACCGTGGTCTCGACCCGCGTCCTGTCGCCGCGGCTGGCGGTGGCGTGGGCGGCGTTCTTCAACTTTGCCGCGGCCTTCCTGTTCGGCACCCACGTGGCCAAAACGATCGGCACCGGCCTGGTCGAAACGTCGCTGATCGACGTCTACGTCGTGTGCGGCGGCCTGCTGGGGGCGATTGCCTGGAACATCATCACTTGGCTGCTGGGGCTGCCCACCAGTTCGTCGCATGCGCTGGTCGCCGGCATCGCCGGGGCCGCGATCGCCAAGGGGGGCTTCACCGTGCTGATCATGCACGGCTGGGTGCTGATCCTGTTGGGCATCGTCCTGTCCCCCGCCTTCGGTTTCGTCCTGGGCTCAGCCAATCTGGTCCTGGTGGCGTGGCTGTTCCGCGGCGCGACGCCGCACAGGGTGGACCGTTTGTTCCGCCGGCTGCAACTGGTGTCGGCCGCCTTGTACAGTCTGGGCCACGGCGGCAACGACGCCCAGAAGACGATGGGGATCATCGTGTTGCTGCTGACTGCGGCCGGCCTGGATCAGTGGACGACGTGGGGCCAGGTCCACCTGTTCGGCCTGGATCATGCCTACGGAATGCCCATCATCCTGTCGTGCCATTTCGCCATCGCCATGGGCACCATGTTCGGCGGCTGGCGAATCGTGAAAACGGTGGGGTCCAGCATTACGCGGCTGCAGCCGGTGGGCGGCTTCTGCGCCGAAACGGCCGCCGCCGTGGCCATCATGGGCTTTACCAAGGTCGGCGGCGTGCCCATCTCGACCACGCACGCCATCACCGGCGCCATCCTGGGCGTGGGCAGCACGCGGCGCGTCCGCAGCGTCCGCTGGATCTGGGGCGAACGGATCGTGCTGGCCTGGATTCTGACCATCCCCTGCTCTGCCTTCATCGGCATGGTCTGCTACGTGCTCATGCACTGGCTGATCGAGCCGTGGATCTGAAACAGACGCTGGGGTCAGGCGTACAGAATTCAGTTTTCGCGGCCTATCGTCCAGCCATCTGGACAGTCTCGTCCCCGCGAAAATTGAATTCTGTACGCCTGACCCCAGCTACGACAGCTGAGATCAACACTCGATCGTTCGGATTTTTTTCGCTCGAAACGCTCACGCCGCCAGGTCGCCGAGGCGCGGGTTGCGGTACAGGACTTCGGCCAGCAAGGCGGGCGAGCCGCGGTGGCCGTGGGGGCGTTCGCGGTGCCAGTCGCGGTGGGTGGGGACGTGGTCGTCGTACAGCGGCCACGGGTCGAAGGGGTTGAAGCCCAGGACGCGAATCAGGCGACTGGAGTCCATCGTCACGTTTCCGGCCCGTGGCGGGATCGGGCCGGCTTCAAAGCGCGAGCAGGTGAGCAAATGGTCCGGATCGTAGCCGCCGATGCGGTTGACGACTTGGGCAATTTCGTACAGGCTCAACTGCCGCGGCCCGCCGGCGTGGTACAGGCCCGACAACCGGCTGGACAAAAGGGCTTGGAACAGCCGGTTCATGCAGTCGGTGTACGTCGGCGTGCGAATCTCGTCGTAGTACAGCGTCGCGGGCCGCGATTTCTGAAACCGCGATTGGATCCAGTCGATCGCCCCGGCGTGGCCATTCGAACTGATGCCCATCGGCAGCGAGATCCGCAGCACGGCCGCATCCGGCCGGCGAGCCAGGATCAGCTGCTCGGCATGCGACATCGTCTTGCCGTAAATCGTCACCGGGTCGGGCGGGTCGTGCTCGAGGTACCCGCCGCTGCCGATGCCGGAGTAAACCAAATCGACCGACAAATGGATCAGGCGGACATCCGCGTCCCCGATCGTTTCCAGCAAGTTGTCGACGCCCGCCACATTCACCCGCCAAGCCAGCCAGGGATCGAGTTCGCACGATTTCAGTTTGCAGGTGCCCTCGCAACTGAGCACTGAAGCAAACTGGTAGCGGTCGAACAAACGCTGCATGGTGTCCGCGTCGTAGATGTCGCAGGCTTCGATGGCCGGGCCCGACAGCAACACGTTGTCCGCCCGCCGCGTGCCGATCACGCGGCCCGGATACCGCCGGTGGAAGTAATCGAAAGCATTGTAGCCGGCCACACCGGCAATGCCTGTGATCAACAACGGCAACGGAGGATCGGGCAGGGGAAGCCAGCGAGACATGGCATTCGACGAACCGTGAAACACGAAAAACGGTGTCGCGGAATCGAAACGGACGTGACAGCGGGATGCAATCCGATAGCAGCCTGTTGATACAAAGAGGACAGGCCGCCTCGCGGCGGTCGTTTTTCCTCGCGTGTCTCCAGCGCAGCTCGGAGCCAGTCCCCCTTTTTTCGACAGGTTGACAAGCCAGAATTGAAGAGCTACCCGGCCAGGACTTGAACCTGGAATGAGGGAGCCAAAATCCAATTCTCCGATTCAGAAAACTATACGTAACACGTTTATTGGATATGTTTTACGGCGATTCAGGAAGACGCGTAATCGTCCAGATTTTCCACGTTTTTGGACCAAATCAACGGGGTTTGGTATCACGAAAGGTATCACTGGACACTTGGTTGCCTGTACCGTCCTCACTCGCGGATCGAGACTTTAGCATCATCGCTGGCAGGATGGAAGGGCTCCTGACTGCGCCGTGGCATGGCGTCTGGCGGTCGCGTCCTCCAGGACTTGCTGGCAGACCTTGCGGATGCTGACTTCGCGATGGGCAATCGCAATCTCGATGGTCCCCCTCACAAGCTTCGCGTCGGCGACGCCCCCGTATCCGCTGAGCTTGCATTCGGAGTGAAAGACGGTGGGGGCGATATGAATGGCTGAGCGACGATCGAGCCACGTGCGTTCGTCGGTCTCGTCGGTGATCTGATTGGTGACAGGGTCTTTGCCGACCTCGCTTAACTGTTCGGCAAGCTCTTGGCCCAATTCCAGCAGCGTTGCCCGCATGAGCCGGATTTCCTGTTGGCAGACGTCGGCAACGCCTTTGGCCAACGCGACGTCCGAGCCGTCGGCCAGTGCCGCGTCCAGGCCGGAAATGTGGTACTCCAGTTGCAGCTCAGCTGAAGTGGCGTCGAATCGGTCGAATCGAGCCTCGCCAAGGGCCGAATGAGGCGAGGCAGCCGAGGGCGTATCGCCGAAGGCAACCGCGTTCCGCATGGTCGAGAGGGGAGAAGCAGGTGAGCGCAAGGGAGGTAATTGATGGACAAACAATCGGGGTAAACGGTGGATTGTTGCTTCGGTGGCATGGGGGC
>ENA-UOUL01000720-UOUL01000720.1-bioreactor-metagenome-genome-assembly--contig:-NODE-720-length-54667-cov-6.954461_pt1 | contig 54667 bp, 54 predicted proteins | sample MGYA00249838_ERZ747220 | MGnify/ENA primary metagenome ERZ747220 (study PRJEB28778, sample SAMN05720191) | bioreactor metagenome | isolation source: Anaerobic biogas reactor | place: USA:Washington... | reverse complement strand
CGCTGCTCTGCCTGCCGGCGGGCATGTTTGCCTGGAACGTCACGACCATAGGCGATATCACGGCCGAAACGCTGGCGCCGGTTTTCGCGGTGACCGACGATATCGACGTGCTGCTGATCGGCGTCGGCCCAGACATCGCCGCCATTCCCCGCGAATTGCGCGAGGCCCTGCGCGAGCGGAAGGTGATTGTCGAGGCGGTCAATACCGGCAGCGCCATCCGCACCTACAACGTGCTGCTGGCCGAGAAGCGCGCCGGGCGCGCCGGTCGTCGCCCCAGCCCCGGCCCCCGCCTGCGGGCCGCCGCTCCCCGGCAGCCGTGTCTTGGTGCCTGAGGCCACGCTGATACTCCCATCGGCCTCGCGGATGGCTACCGACCAGAAGCGTTCGCTCACCAGGATGAGTCCGTTCTTGAGGGCCATGCCGCCCATACGCGGGCTCAGCTCGTCGAGTTCGGCGTCACGCGCCCGGCGCGCGGCGCGCGCCGCCGCCCGGGCCGCGCCCTTGCCCGGCGCCGCCCCGGTCCCCCGCAGCCGCGGCGCACCACTCGCCGCCCTGTCTGCGCCGCCCGCGCCCGCTACTCCCCCGGTCTGCACTTCAGTCATTGCTGCTCCTCCATGGCGGCTTCCTCAGCCGCGATAGTCCACGCTTCTCTGCCCGACGGCGTAACGGGCACCTGCTGTGTCACCCTCCGGGCCGCTTCCCGGGCCTCCTCCTGCCCTGCCCCGCTCTCCATAGCCTGGGTGAACGCCGCCCGTGCGCGGCGCCTCATGCCGATATGGTACGGCACATAAATGATCACTATCAGCCCCACAGCCACCAACCCCGCCACCAAGAACAGCCGCTGGATGCCCAGGGCCGCCCCCAGGATGCCGCCCAGCAGGTAGCCCGCGGCCGATCCCATCTGGCCGAAACCGGCCCGCACCGCTATCAGCCGGCCCCTGTCTCCCTCCGACGCCGCCTCCTGGAACATGGTGATGGACGGCACGAACATCCCCACGTTGGCCACTCCGGCGACGCCCACCAGCACGATGCACACCCACAGGTTGTTGCTGAAGAACACGGCCGCGAAACAGACCGCCACCACCACATACGAGAGGGCCACGTAGGTGTTCTTGTCGCGGGTCAGCTTCGCCCGGCTCATGATCAGACCACCGATGATGAGCCCGGCCCCCACGATCACCTCCATCACGCCCAGTTCGAACGCCCCGCCGTCGAAGACCTGCAGCACCAGTGCGTACGCGTTGGGGGAGCTCATCATGACGAACATCAGCGGGAAGATGGCCATGAGCAGGTTGGTGCGCAGCCCCGGATTCCGCCACATGCGCATGAACACCGCCGGCGATTCGGCCACGAGAGCGCGCACCGACTCGGTCCGCCCGGTCCCCCGCGCCACACGAGGCAGTCCCAGCAAGAAGAGGCCGGAGAGCAGGTAGCTCCCCGCGTCGACAAAGAAGGCCGGCCGGTAGCCCACGGCCGCCACCAGCACGCCGCCGGCCAGAAAGCCGATGAGCTCCGCCCCATCCCTCGAGACGCTCAGGTACGAGTTGGCCCTCACCAGTTGGTCCCGGGAGCACAGGTCGCCGATGAGCTTTATCTGCCCCGGGTTGAAGAAGGCCGACCCCACCCCCATGAAGAACGAGACGGCGTAGATGAGCCCCACCGCCTGCTCGGCCAGAAAGGGCATGAGGAAGATGAGCACCGCCCGCGCCGCGTCGGAGGCTATCATCACCTGCTTGGAGTTGTAGCGGTCGAGAACGGCCCCGCCTATCCAGCTGGTCACCACCAGGGGGAAGACCGACACGGCCATCACGGCGCCCATGTGCAGCACCGACCCGGTGAGCTGCAGCACCATGAATCCCAGAGCGATGGTAGACATGGAGGTGCCGAGGCTGGAGAAAGCCTGAGCAGCGAGGATCCGCCAGAGCACGTGAAAACGCATCAACCCCCCATGCGGGAACGCCGTTAAGTACGGCGCCTATTATGCGCTATGCACCGGGAGTATGCACCGTGGCTCGATAGTGCTCCGCGGGCGATAGCTCCCCCTGTGCCTGCGCCATGCGTTCTCTAACGCGCGAGACCCGGATGTGGTGAGCCAGGTGAGACCGCAGCCCCAGATGGGGGCCGCTCTCCACGGGCGGTTCGACTTCGTCATCCACCTGCGGGAGGTCCTTCAAGAACTTCACCTGCTGGACCTCCATGTTGAAGTCGGCTTCTTCACCCCGCCGGTAGCTCTCGTCGAGCACGTCGAGGATGGCCAAGAAGCACTCCACCACATCGGGATCGAACTGGGTGCCCTTCTTGAACTCCAGCTCGGCCATGGCGATGTCGGGAGGCAGCGCGGGTCCGTAGGGCCGGTTGCTGACCATGGCCGAGTAGCTGTCGGCCACGCAGATGATGCGGCTGGCCAGCGGTATCTGGTCGCCCTTGAGCCCCCGGGGATACCCGTTGCCGTTGTAGTGCTCGTGATGGTGCAGCACCACGGTGGCCAGCTCCTGGAACTGGTCGATGCTCTTGAGGATCTTGTAGCCGTTGTAGCAGTGGCTCTCGATGAGGCTCCAGTTGACCCGGTCGAGCTTGGCCGGCGACTTGAGCACGTCGTCGGGGATGCCGATCTTGCCGATGTCGTGCAGCAGCCCGGCAAGGTGCACCAGGTTGCGATCGTGCTCGGAGAGCTCCATGGCCGCGGCGATATCACAGGCCCACTGGGCCACGGCGGCCGAATGGCGGGCGGTGTAGTTGTCTTTGAGGTCCAGGGCCGCCACCTGGCTGGAGACGGCCTGCAGAGCCAGACGCTCGTTACGGGCGGCCAGCTTGGCGTTGTGATCGGCCAGTTGCCGTTGCTGGGCATAGGCGCGGAAGGCGTAGATGAGACCCACGACGGGCAGCAGGCACAGGATCACCAGAAGGGTGGAATAGGGACTGGCGGCCCCACCCTGCGCCGGCCCCGGCATGTACATGTAGTAGATGCTGATGAGGCCCAGGCTGATGGCGAGGAAGAACAGGGCGAAGGGGAGGAAGGGTTTGAAGCCGTCATGCCAAGCCTGTCTGGCACCGATGCCGCGCCGCAGCCAGATGACCGGCACGACGACCGCGAAGTTAAGAGCCTGGTAGATGAAGCCGGCGCCCAGTCCAAAAACGGCCAAGAGTGCAGCCGACGGGCCCGCAGAACCCCCGACAAGGCTGAGAGCCGCCCAGTATGCAAAAGAGGTCACACCCGTGACCAAACCCAGGGCGGCGCAGTAAAAGAGGGTCTGTTGCCAGAGACGCTGCCGGACCCCGGGAAGCTGGCTGATGACGGCGATCACAAAACCGCCCAGCGGGCCAACTATGGCGGCGCTGACGAAGCATGCAAGAAAGCCTGCCGACACCTCCATCCCGGGAGCAATGCGGATGGAATACATCTCCGCAAAGACGGCTAGCATCAACAGAACCACAAAACTGGCCCACGCAAAAGACCCAGGCGGGTGATATACAGGTACGTTCAGCTGCGCATAGACAAGTCCGCACAGCAGAACCAGAGCTGCTGCCGCAACCGCATAGATATAGTAGACGGAGAACTCAGTCCGCGTCTTGCGGGACCAGAAAGTGACTGGCCTCGAGATACCGTCCGTTTCGGCTTGCCCCATTCGCGCCTATCCTCAAGAGCCTGCTGGAAGCCGTGTGATAGCACTTCCAAGTATCGGCTAAGCGCGGCCAGAACGTTAGCCCAGGTTCAAATCAGAAGCCCTTGAACCACATATCTCTCTCCTCTCAACGGGCCGTCCGGACCACCCACGCGACCCTATGTCAAACAGAATGGGCGGCGAACCACCCACCCCACAACTGGAAGACCGGGCAGTCCCATTCACTGCCAAGCTCCCCGGCTCTTAGCTCTCACCCCCCATTCGGGTTTGAGTCTGAGCCCCACGGAACAAAACTTCGCAATTTCCGTACGACGTAGGCTATTGTCAAATGACTGATTTGTCAAGGCTTGTTAGTCTAGAGGCTAACCGAAAGGTCCACAATGCAGCGCCGGAAGGCAGGCCGAACGAGCCAACAGGGACCGAGCTAAGCGTCGCACGAGCATGCGCGCCCAAATGCTACCCTACCACCCCCGAACCCACCCAGGAGCGCCACAAGCCCATGACCGCCGATCCGTCACACCCCTCCCCCACCCAGGCCATCCTGGCCTACCTGGCCGCCGCGCACCGGGCCAATGCCGAGGCCGAGGTCTCCGGCGCCGAACTGCGGCACGAGCTGGGGCTGGACGCCGGTGCGGTGAGAGAGGCCGCGGCCGAACTGGCCCATCAGGGCTTCGTGGAGTGGGATCCGCTGCTCAGCAACATCTGGCTGCACATCACCGATCTGGGGCTCATGACCGCCGGACCGTCTCGCTAGCCTCCTAGGCTTTCCTGTTGCAGAAGGCGCGATGCTGGGTAGAGTACCGCTGAAGCCTCCTCCACCGGAACCGACCGAAGGAGAACCTATGGCGCCTGAAAGCATGGATGTATCCATTGTCCTGTGCGGTCCGGCGGGGCAGGGCGTGCAGACCGCCGAGCAACTGATGGTCGCCATATTCCGGCAGGCCGGCCTGAACGTCTTCGCCACCAAGGAGTACATGTCGCGGGTGCGGGGCGGCAGCAACTCCACCACCATCCGCATCTCCCCCGGGCGCGTGCGGGCGCTGGTCGATCGCATGGATATCTTCGTACCGCTGGACAGGGATGCCTATCAGCACTGCTCCACGCGGATATCGCAGGATACGATCATCCTTGGCGAGAAGGAGACCTTTCCCCCGGACAAAGACGACCTCCCCGGCCGGTTTCAGGTCATTCCCCTCTCTCGTCTGGCCAAAGACGCAGGTGGAGCGATCTATACGAACACGGTGGTGGTCGGTGTTGTCGCCGCTCTCTGTGGCATCGATGAAGCGGTCGCCCGATCCCACGTGCAAGATGCCTTTCAGAAACGCGACCAGAAGATCGTTGACAATAACCTTTCCGCCATCGCGCTCGGCTACGAAGCGGGCGCCCGGCTGCCGCACAAGCTGCCGTTCACAGCCGGCGAGGCGGGTGAGTCCGACACTACGGACGACGTCATCCTGAACGGCGGCGAGGCGGTCGCCTTGGGCGCCATAGCCGGGGGATGCCGCTTCATCTCCTCCTATCCCATGACTCCCTCCACGCCGGTGCTCACTTTTCTTGCCAAGCACGGCACGGCTTTCGACCTCGTCGCCGAGCAGGCTGAAGACGAGATCGCGGCCATCAACATGGCGCTGGGCGCCTGGTACGCGGGAGCGCGCAGCATGGTCTCCACCTCAGGGGGCGGCTTCGCGCTGATGGTGGAAGGCCTGAGCCTGGCGGCGATGCTCGAGACGCCGGTGGTGATCCACCTGGCCCAGCGGCCGGGACCCGCAACCGGCCTGCCCACGCGGACGGAACAGGGCGAGTTGCTGTTCGCCCTCCATGCGGGGCACGGCGAGTTCCCTCGGGCCATCTTCACTCCGGGGACCCTGGAGGATGCTTTCCACCTGACGCAGAAGGCGTTCAACCTGGCCGACCGCTATCAGGTTCCGGTGTTCATCCTCTCCGACCAGTACTTCATCGACTCCTACTACAACCTCCCCCCGTTCGACCTTGCGAGGGCTGAGAACACGGATTCCATCATCCAAACGGCCGCAGACTACAAGCGCTACGCGTTCACTGAAGACGGCGTGAGCCCGCGCGGCATTCCAGGACACGGGGAAGGGTTGGTGGTCGTCGACAGCGACGAGCACGACGAGGAAGGGCATATCACCGAGGATCACGACGTCCGCACCCGGATGGTGCAGAAGCGCCTGAAGAAACTCGACGCCCTCACCCGCGAAGCACTGCCGCCGGAGTGGATCGGCCCGCCCGATGCCGAGACCCTGGTTGTCTGCTGGGGCTCGACGGTGCACCTCGTCACCGAGGCCATCGCCAAGACCAAGGGCGGGAAGCACGCGGTGCTGTACTTCAAGCAGGTGTATCCGCTCCACCCCGGTGCGGCCGACCTGCTGAGCAAGGCAAAGCGCCTCTGCATCGTCGAGAACAACGCCACCGGGCAGTTCGCCCAGATCATCCAGAGTCAGTTGCAGATCGACATCCCGGTGAAGATCCTCAAATACAACGGTCTCCCCTTCACGGTGGAGGAACTCGTCCACAGGCTGGACGAGGCGGCCGGCTAGGAAAGGAGGCTGCTGTGGGTTCGACTCTTTTCGACATGGAGCAAAGCGAGACCGCTTGGTGCCCCGGATGCGGCAACTTCGTCATCTGGAAGGTCCTGAAGGAGATCCTGGCCGAATCGGGGCGCGAACCGCAGGAGGTGGTGATCGTCTCCGGGATCGGCCAGGCGGCCAAGATGCCGCACTACGTCAAGTGCCACACCTTCAACGGGCTGCACGGACGGGCGCTTCCGGCGGCGACCGGCATCAAGGTGGCGAATCCCGGGATGCTCGTCCTCGCGGAGAGCGGCGACGGAGACATGTACGGAGAGGGAGGCAATCATTTCGTCCATACCATCCGCAGGAACCCCGACATCACCAACATCGTGCACAACAACATGGTGTACGGTCTGACGAAGGGGCAGGCCTCGCCCACGAGCACGCGCGGCTTTCACACCCCCGTGCAGGTGGATGGGGTCCTCTCGGAGCCCTTCAATCCGATCGCGGTGGCGATCTCGTTGAACGCTTCCTTCGTGGCGCGCGCCAGCACGGTGGACCAGCCGGCGCTGAAGACGATCTTGCAGCAGGCCATCCGGCATCCCGGCTACGCCTTGGTGGATGTGTTGCACCCCTGTGTTTCGTTCAACAAGGTGAACACGGCCCAGTGGTTCCGCCAGAACACGTACGCCCTTGAGGACGACCACGATCCGGGCGACCGGGTGGAGGCCTTCCGGCGGGCCATCGAGACGGAGCGATTGCCGCTGGGCGTGTTCTACGTCAATCCGAGTAAGCCCGTATTCGAAAGAAGCCTGCCGGCCTATCAACAGAGCGACGCACCGCTCGCGTCGCGGCGCATCGAGATGAGCCGGTTGGCGGAGTTCGTGCGGGACAGCTTTCGCTGACGACCGGCGTGCCGTCTCGCTAGACAGCCACCGCCTTGCGGTCGAGCACCCCGCGTACCCGCCGGCCCAGATCCTCGGGAGTGAAGGGCTTCGGCAGGTAGTCCACTCCTTCTTCCAGCCTGCCGGCGTGAGCGAAGCTCTCGCGCGCGTACCCCGACATGTACAGCACACGCAGACCGGGGCGCAGCTCGCAGGCGGCTTGGGCCAGCTCGTTGCCCTGCATGCTCCCCGGCAGTATCACGTCGGTGAGCAGCAGATCGAAAACGCGGCCGCGGTCTTCCAGCAGCCCCATGGCTTCGTCGCCGTTGGCGGCGGCCTCCACCTTGTAGCCGAAGTCTTCCAGGGCCCTCTTGGCCAGCACCCGCACCGCCGCCTCGTCTTCCACCAGGAGGATGGCCTCGTGTCCGGTGTGCGTGGTCGCGGGCGCAGGCGCGGGCACGGGGGCCGCATGTCTCGTCAGGGGCCGGTGGACCCGAGGCAGATAGATCTTGAACGTCGTACCCTTGCCCGGTTCGCTGTAGACACCCAGGCAGCCGCCACTCTGCTTCACGATGCCGTAGACCGTCGAGAGCCCCAGCCCCGTGCCCCGTCCCGGTTCTTTGGTAGTGAAGAACGGCTCGAAGGCGTGCTCCCTTGTCTCCTCGTCCATGCCCGTTCCGTTATCCGAGACCGCCAGCATGACGTGCGGACCCGGTTCGGCCCCCTCGAGCTGCCGGCAGGTCTGGTAGTCCAGCTCCACGTTGGCCGTCTCGATGATGAGCCTCCCCCCGTCGGGCATGGCGTCACGGGCGTTCACCGCCAGGTTCATGAGTACCTGCTCGAGCTGCGACCCATCCACTTCCACCAGCCCCAGCTCGGGCTGCAGCAGGGTGAAGAGCTCCACGCGCTCGCCCAGCGTGCGCCTCAGGATCCTCTCTGTGCCCTTCACGGTGTCGTTGAGCGAGAGCACCTCGGGACGTAGGGCCTGGCGGCGCGAGAAGGCCAGTATCTGGCGCGTGAGGTTGCTCGCTTGGTCGGCGGCCGACCGTATCTCGCCCACGTCTTTGCGCCACGCGTCGGCGTCGGTGACGTCGGAACCAAGCACCAGTTCGGAATAGCCGATGATGGCCGTGAGCAGGTTGTTGAAGTCGTGGGCTATGCCTCCCGCCAGTTGACCCACGGCCTCCATCTTCTGAGCCTGGCGCAGCTGATCATCGCGCTCCTTGAGGGCCCGCTGGGCCTCGTAACGCTCGGTGATGTCGCGCACCACCAGCAGCCTGCCGGCGCCTATGCCACCGCCCGATCCGAGAGGAGAGCTCACCACGTGGTACCTATGCTCCGAATCCCCCTCGCCTCTGTGCATCTCGAACTGCGAGGCGAGACCGTCCTCGCTCTCGGGCCTGTCGGCGGTGACATCGCCCAGTACCTCCGACGCGGGTCTGCCGATCATCTCCGCGGCCCGCTCGCCCAACATGGCCGTGGCGGCCGGGTTGGCGTACACCACCTTGCCGTCGCCACCCAACACCAAGACGCCGTCTTTCATGGTCTCGAGCACCTGGTTACGGGCTACAGGCAGCAGAGCAGGCATGAGAGTAGGCAGACGGAAGCTCCACATGCTGAACGCTAAGGCCACTCCCGCCACGGTGAGGGCAAGGGGGTTGAGGTCTATGCCGTGGTCGGGCGTGATCCAGAAGATGGAGAGCACGTTGCCCACCCAGGGCACGATGGCGGCGACTGTCAGCAGCACACCCTGGTGACGGTAGATCTGCGGATGGCGATAGGCCGCGCTCAGCAAGAACAGGCTGCCGAACAGCACCAGGATGAGCCAGTAGGCCGCGTACAGCCAGAACCAGGCGCCGTGCCCCAGCGACAGGATAGACGTGGATTCGATCGTGCTGAGTTCGGTCCGGCTCCAGATCAGGCCATGCGACTGGTTGGTGAAGACAAGCGCCAGGGTGACCAGCGAGAAGACCCCCACCAGGGCGCCGTACTTGGGGTTGAACTTCCGCGTCGCCCCGGTGTGCGCGCGGGCGAAGAGGTACCACATGATAGGCATGGGAAGGATGCCCAGGTACTGCAGCTTGGCCCACACCAGCTTCTCGTCCAGAGTGGGCGCCGCCACCTCAACAGCATAGAAGGCGGCCCACAACGCCCCGGCGGCCATCAGGGCGGCGAACTGCCACCCCCCAGGCATGGCCCGGCGACGCCACCCCACGAAGGCCAGCACCACACAGACAAAAGCGGCCAGCCCATGCACGATCACATATGGGGATGTCGCGGCCCACTCGTTCAACACGGCCTTCTTCTCCTGCTTCAGGCCTACTTACTTACACCCAGTAGACTATCGGCCGTTTGCTCGCGATTGTTTACTGGCCTGCGGCCGCGGCAAACGACCCCCTGTGCGGCAATCACCTAATCGGCCGCCTCGTACGACTTCGAAACCATCGGACCCTCCTCGGTCTCGGGAGCGTGAGGAACTGGGTAGCCGACAACAGGGTGCCGTCCTTGTGTCCGGCGTAGGTCAACGAGCATCGGTCGTCTCGACACCAGCATTCCTCCACCGGAGGCAAGAACCGAAGCCACGCCTTGACGGCGTCGCAGGCCACCTCGTCGCGACTCCGGTTGAGCCAGCCGGCCGAAACCGCCAGCAGCGTGGCAGCAAACGCGTGTAGGCAGGTCATCTCTTTGGGTTCTTCAGGACCTCCGAGACCTGCTCCCAACCGGGTCATGAGCACGATAGACCGGCAGTTTGCGTGGTACCGATCCACCGTTCCGAGCGCATAGCTGTCGACTGCATCTTGCACAAGATCGCGTAGCCACTCCTCTTGCGCGCAGGCTCGCCGAAGCAGATTCACCGCTCCCGTCTTTTCCGCACTACTGACAATGGAAGCCAGAGACGGACAGGTAACGTAAAGAGGGGCCCTGTGCGCCGCGCCATCTGAGAGGCGACTGGCGGTCTCGACCACGGCGGGATGGCCGAAAGGGCACCACACCACCACAGCGGCCAGATTGCGGGGCCGAGGGTCGGGAGCCCCCCTGATGGGGGCCAGGAACTCGCGTATCTTCGTGGCCAAGCTGTCCACTGCACCTTCGATGCCTGTTTAGCTCGATATTTCCATCGATGGAATGTATCATATCGATGTGGGCGTCCTGTAGTAGCGCAACCACGCATAGACGCACATGGGAGCTCACTGATACACTGTTCTCTTAGCACAACATGGTGCAGGGGGACTAGATCGAATTCGCCAGACGCGAGTAGGCCGAGTCTGTAGACGTGCACACGTCTGTTAGTGGAACCGAGGAGCACTTCTTCTTAGTCGGAGTCTTTTGCCTGGTATTGACAGGAGATTGATTCACACAAGCGTTCACTGGGAGCACTCATGCAAGGCATAGATGTGCTTATGAAGGTAGCTGCCACTCTGGAGACAATAAACCCCAGTGACCGCTTCTGTCCTTTGTGCCGCTCGCTCCTATGCGTCATCAGGCCCTTCATCGAGAAGGACCTCAAGAGCCGCGGCTTCGACCAGGACGTCATAGATGCGGTCTACGAGAGCAGGGTTGCGTCGGGCGATCTCGCGGACCCGCCACACTCGGTACTCGAGGAAGTAGTCCGGCTTCAAGCCGAAGACTTCGGCTAGTTTCTCAATGGTGCGCGCCCCACGGTCGTCGATGGCCGGCGTGCCGCGGATCCCGCTAAGGTAACGGGAAACGGTCGCAGGGGAAACTCCGGCGGCGGTCCACAGGTCGGTGTTCGACATGCTCCGCTCCTCCAGTAGTGCCTGCAGCGCTTCACCGATGGGTAATGTAGTTGCGTTTTCCATTTAGGTGCAAAGTGTAAGTCATCCGCGTCGAAGAGTGCTTGCCGTCGATGGTAAAAGTATATATGATTGCTTTACCGTTGATGGTAACGGGTCTTTCACTGCTTCAAACCGCAGACTGGGAAAGGAGTGCCCATGGCTCCGATCGTCAACCCGCGATCTCTCGCCCAGTTGATTTGTGCGTCATGCGGCGCTGGGTTGGAAGTACCTATTCGCGAGCTGCTCGAGGAACCGCTCATCTGCTGTGCCCATTGCGGAACCCAGATCAGAGCTCATCGCCTGGCCGCTCTACTGAAGAGCGTCGAGCGAGAATTCGCAGACATCGCGCGACAGCGCAAGGACACCTCCTGCGACATGGGGTTGCCATCGAATCAAACACGGCAGCCTTCGGGCACGCCCGGCAGGCGAGAGATGGTCGAAACGGATTGCCTTTACGTCCGGTACGGATGGAAGACCGAAGAGGACATCTCCTAGAGCCTACGCGCGCGAACACCGGGAACAAACATCGCTGACGCTCCGGCCGCGCGGGAACACGCCTTCTACCACATGCAACCACGGGCATAATGAAACCTTCCCCTCAGAAGGCGACCGTCCGGCGGACACCGCCGGTCGGTCGCCGCCCTACGGACGGCCCTCCTCCGGCGTCCGCCGCCTGTCGAGCAGATGCCTGACGGCCAGGTAGGGATGCCGGGAAGCCATGCGCGGCCCTGCGTAGCGCATGACCTCGCGCACCCGCTCCCGCATGTCGCTCCGAAAGCAATGGACGCTGCAGCGGGCGCAGGTGGGTTTGTCGTTGCCGAATCTACATCTGTCGATGCGCTGCACGGAATACGCAAGGAGTTCGGCGCACTGCTTGCAGAGCGCGCCCGTGTCGGCGCCGGCTGTGGCGGCGACAGCCGGGCCGGCCGCGACGTCCGGGCCGGCGGCGACGTCCGCGCCGTCCACGCGGTGGTTCGCCGCACAGTACATGCGGATCATCACTTCCAGCGTCTGCTTCTCTCTTCGCAGGCGGCGCGACAAAGGGCTGTTGGACTCGGGGAGCATCGAACGCCCCTACGGCACGAAATCGGATTGGACGAACTCGAAGATGATCTCCCCAGCCTTGTCGATGTAGCCCTCGTACGCAGTACCGCCCTCGAGCGACACCGGGGCATGACCGACCCGGGCGATGCCTCCGCGGAAATCGAAGGCCCCCCAGAGCCGGGGCTCTATCACCATGGTCCCGGTCGTGTCCACATACCCCCACTCACCGTCCACCGACACGGCCGCCAGACCCTCCGAGAACGAGGAGGCGTTGTCGAAGCGTGGCTCTATGACCCATGAGCCCGTCTTGTCGATGTAGCCGAACTTGAAGCCCGTATCTTCCGCGACCATGCCCACCGCGAGACCTTCCGAGAAGCCGAACGCCCACTTCGGTTCGGGATCCAGCGCGAGCTCGCCGCGGGTGTTGATGTAGACCATCTCAGCGCCCACCTCACGCGTGGGCAGAACCGCGGCCAACCCTTCGGAAAAACCCTGCACCTCGGGGAATAGCGGCTCAACGACGAACTTTCCCGTCTTATCGATATATCCCCACACGGAACCCAGCCCCACTGCCGCCAACCCCTCCGAGAAGTCCTCCGCATACTCGAACTGCGGTTCGATGACGGTGTGGCCTTCGGTGTCGACATAGCCCCACAGCCCGCCGAACAGGGCGCGTGACATACCCTCGTGGAACTCGCTCAGGTTGTCGTACTGGGGCAGTTCGGCCACCAAGGCGCCGGATCTGTCGATCACGCTCCAGGTATCGTCGTGCACCACCACCGCTCGGCCGTCGTTGAAGTCGGTCGCCATCTCGTATTGCGTCCCGATGACCACCGCGCCAGTGTGATCCACGTAGCCCCAGAGATATCCATCGGTATCCCGGCGCACCGCACCCATGCCGTCGGAGAAGTCCCGAGCATCGACGAAGAGCGGCTCGACGACCACGGCGGCTGTCGCATCCATGTAGCCCCACTTGCCGCCCACCATGATGGGGTAGAGATAGGCCTCCTCGCCCTCACCACCCCGGGATGCCGTGACCGCCCAGTAGATCCCGGCGCCGAGAGCGGCCAGTATCACCACACCGGCGATGGCCCACCCCACGCGCCGACGCCCGAGAAGACCACGCAGTCCGCCGGTCCGAGACCGCGCGCCCCGTGCCCGCGTGGACTCGCGGCCCGCTGCGGAGCCCCCCGTCCCGTCGCCGGCCGGGCCGGAGTCCAACTCCCACGACCTGGCGCCGGCCGTGAGAGACGCGCCGCACTCCGGGCACCAATCGCCCGTGCCTTTGGGCAGCTGCGCGCCGCACTCACGGCAGGCCGGCGCCATCACTCCCGGTCCACTCGGCTGCCATGTGAAGCACCTCTATCGGACATCCTCCTCACGTGCTCCCGCGACTCGCGCCAATCATACGCCGCACTCGCGTAGCTGCGCCGATTCGGCTAACCTATAGGGTGAGATATAAATGAGGAGGTAGACGAATGACCGCCACCATTCCTGCCATCGTCGAGAGACGCGCCATCCGTAAGTATCTGCCCCAGCCGGTGCCCGAGGATCTCATCCGGGAGATACTGGCAGAGGCCCGTTGGGCGCCTTCAGCAACCAACACCCAGACCACTTACGCCTACGTCCTCTCCGGCGAGACGCTCAGCAAGTTCAAGGCCGACCTACGCGAATACGCCATGGAAGAGGTGCCCGAGTCGTCCGACCTGGGACCGCGGGTGCCACTGCCCGAACTGTTCCAAGCCCGGCAGGACGAACTCTTCCGCACCCGGATGCAGTTCATCCAAGCCGAGGAGGCCAAGCTGGGTATCAAGCCGCCGGATCAGCCGGTGTCGCTGCCGGTCGCCATGGCCGACATCTTCGGCGCTCCGGTGGTGGTCGTCCTGGCCATTCCACGGGATATCGGCCTGCCGTATGGGTGCTTCGACGCCGGCATGTACGCACAGTCGCTCGCCTTGGTCGCGCATGCGCGCGGTCTGGGCACGTGCATCACCGGGTCCAACGTGCGGTATCCCAACCTGTTGCGGAAGGTGATCCCCGGCACCGATGACAAGCTGTTCGTGGTTGCCATCGCCCTCGGGTACCCCGACATGGAGGCCCCGGTGAACCGCTTCCCGCGCACCCGCATAGACGTGGACGAGTTCGCCACTTTTCTCGGCTGACCTAGGCGGCCGAACCTGGTGACACGATGGGCACCGGCGGCGCCCGCCGCCCGTTCACAGAGCGTCTGGCTCGGGCGTCCGCCCGCCGGCCGTGGCTGACCCTGGCAGCATGGGGTGTGGTCGTGGCCTGCGCCTTGGCCGTGACCGTGACCCAGCTGGGCAACCTATCGGCCACCGACGAGTTCACCAACCGTCCTGAGAGCGAGCGGGCCCAAGAGCTCATAGACGAGCACATCCCCGGCGCCGCCTCCGACACCGAGATAGTGCTCGTACGCAGTTCGCAGGCCACCGTCGACGATGCCGCCATGCAGGCGGTCGTCCAAGACCTGCGGCACGACATCGTCGCGCTTGGGACCCGTGACGTGGTGTGGGTGGTCACCTACTACGACCTCCTGAACGCCGGGGAGACCGAAGCCACCGATACGCTCGTCTCCGACGACCGCCGCACCACGATCATGTCCGTTAGTCTCACCATGGACGGCAGGCCACCGCTGGAGCACGTGGCCCCCGTGTACGATCTCGTACAGGCGGCCCGCTCAGATCTGGCCGGTCAAGGCTTCACCATCGCTATGACCGGCAACGCCACCTGGGAGAAGGAGGCTCAGGCGCTTGCCGGTAGCGACCTCACCCGCGGCGAGATCATCGGCATACCCATCGCGCTGGTGGTGCTCCTGTTCGTGTTTGGAGCCCTTGTGGCGGCCGGCGTGCCGTTCGTGCTTGCCCTGGCGGCCATCCTCATCACCCTGGCGGTGATATCGGTGCTGGCGGGCGCCTTCTCGATCTCGGTGTTCGCGGCCAACGTGGTGGTCACCATGGGACTCGCGGTGGGGATAGACTACGCGCTCTTCGTGCTCTCCCGCTTCCGCGAGGAGAGGGCGGCCGGAGCCACCGTCGTTGACGCGGTGGGCCACTCGGGAGCCACCGCCAGCCTGGCCGTGTTCTTCAGCGGCCTCACCGTGGTCCTCGCCCTCCTGGGGATGCTCATCGCGCCCTTCTCCATCTCCATCAGCATGGGCGTGGGGATGATCCTGGTGGTTCTGTTCTCGGTGTTGGCGGCGCTCACTCTGTTGCCTGCCCTCCTCGCCGTGCTCGGCGACCGGGTGAACGCCCTGCGGATGCCGCTGCGCCGGTCGAAAGCCGTTCCGGTGACCGGCGGCCGCTGGGCCCGGGCCGTGCGCACCCTCATGCGCCACCCCGCGCTCACACTGCTCGTGGGCGCCGGGCTCCTGATTGCCCTCTCGGTACCCGGCTTCGGGCTGGTACGGGGCAACACCGGCCCCGGCGACCTGCCGGCGCGCACCCTCACCCGCCAGGGCTACGAGATGCTGCAGCAGGACTTCGCCGCGGGGCTTACCTCACCCGTCATGATCGCGTTGGACGGCGACCAGAACGACCCCGAGGTGCAGGCCGCCGTCGAGCGGCTCACGGCGGCGGCCACCTCCGACGGGCGCTTTCAGGCGGCCGGCTACGAGACCGCCTCCGAAGGCGCGTTCGGCCTGCTCAAGCTGGCCCTCGTCCGGGGTGACAGCGCCGATCTCGATTCCACCCAGGCGGTCGCCGACCTGCGCGAGACCATCGTCCCCGCGGCCGTGAGCGGCGCGCCGCTCACCGCGTTGGTGGGCGGAGGGCCGGCGGTGTTCGCCGACATCCTCGCCGCCGTGGACTACATGACGCCCATCGTCTTCGCCATAGTGCTGTCGCTCAGCTTCGTCCTGCTGCTGCTGGCCTTCAGGTCGCTGGTGATCGCCCTCATAGCCATCGTCATGAACCTTCTCAGCGTGGGAGCGGCCTACGGACTCCTCACCCTGGTCTTTCAGCACGGCATCGGAGCCGGGCTACTGGGTCTGCAGCAGACCCCCGAGATCACGAGTTGGGTGCCCATGCTCCTGTTCTGCGTGCTCTTCGGGCTCTCCATGGACTATCAGGTGTTCCTGCTCAGCCGCATCCGCGAGTACTACGACCTCACGGGCGACACCCGGGAGGCGGTGGTGTTCGGAGTCTCGTCCACCGCGGGCATCATCACCGGCGCGGCCCTCATCATGGTGGCGGTGTTCGCCGGCATGGCCAGCGGCGAGCTGGTCATCTTCCAGCAGATCGGCTTTGGGCTGGGCACGGCCATCTTCCTCGACGCGGCCGTGGTGCGCACCCTTGTGGTCCCGGCCGTGATGACGCTCCTGGGCCGCCGGAACTGGTACCTACCCCGGTGGCTGGAGTGGCTGCCGCGGGCTACTCCTCGGTCTCTTCCCAGGTGATGAGGGGGAGCTCGTTGGGTATGAGCACGTCGTCGTGGTGGGGCAGTACGCGCACCACGTACCCACGCGTACCCGATACTTTGCCGGTCACGTTGCCGCGGTAGAAATGCTCCCCCTTGTCACAGCTCACCCAGGTCATGGGGACCCCGTGCCCGTTGCGCATGGTGCCGTCGGGACGCAGAGAGCTGGAGTAGATCTCCACCGACACGTCGGAGGGCTCCAGGCCGCCTAGGCGGACTTTGGCCTTCACTTCCATGGTCTCCCCCACCGTGAGGTCGGGGACGCCGTGCTCTTCGACCCACGTGACCTTCACCTCACACCAGGCCTGCCTCACCTTGAGCTTCCAAGCGGTCAGCTCCTTGGCCTTGGCGAAACCATCGGCCGACATCAAGCGGTAGCGGTCGCCCGCCGGTAAATAGAAGCGCTCGCTGTACTGCTTGATCATGCGGTCGCCCGAAAAGGCCGGGGCGAGTATGCGGATGGAGTTCTTCATCATGGCCAGCCACCCACGAGGCAGCCCGTCGGCGTCGCGATGGTAGAAGAGCGGCACCACCTCTTCTTCGAGCAGCGAGTACAGGCACTCGGCCTCGACGCTGTCCTGATAGCCGGTGTGCACGTATTCCTGCCCGTCTCCTATGGCCCAGCCCGCACCGGGACGGTACGCTTCGGCCCACCAGCCATCGAGCACCGAGAGGTTGAGCCCTCCGTTGGGCACCACCTTCATGCCACTGGTGCCACAGGCCTCAAAGGGGCGGCGCGGCGTGTTGAGCCACACATCGACTCCCTGAACGAGCATGGCGGTCTTGGACATGTCGTAGTCTTCGAGAAAGACCACGTGGTCGGAGAGACCCTCGTGCTTCACGGTCTCGAGGATGCTACGGATGAAATCCTTGCCGGCTCCGTCGCGCGGATGCGCCTTTCCGGCGACGACCAACTGCACCGGATGTGTCTCGTTCAGCAGGATGTTCTTGAGCCTCTCAATGTCGCTGAACAGCAGCGTGGCCCGTTTGTAGGTGGCGAACCTGCGGGCGAAACCGATGGTGAGGGCGTCGGACCGCAGAGGCGGGTGGCCCGGCGACCCGAAGGCGGTGGCGCAGCGGTCGCGCCTCTGAGTCGACGCCTGCTCGCGAGCGTAGGCCACAAGCCGCTCGCGCAGCCGGCTGTGGGCGTGCCACAGCTCGATGTCGGGGATCCGCTCCACGCGCTGCCAGGCCTCCTGCGAGGACGTGTCTTCCCTCCAACGCGGACCCAGATAGTGGTCGTAGAGTTGCTCCATCTCCGACGACACCCAGGTCTTGATGTGCACCCCGTTGGTGACCGATTCGATGGGTACCTCATTGAGCGGAAAGTCCGTCCAGCCGGGCTGCATCATGCGGGCCGTGGTGCGGCGATGCACACGGCTGACCGCGTTGCGCCGGGGCGATTGACGCAGAGCCAGTACGGCCACATTGAACTCCTCGTCGAGCGAGTCGCGGTTCACGCGGCCCATGCGCATGAGATCCTCGGTCTCCAGGCCCAGCTCTGCGAGGTAGTCACTCAGATGGTGATCGATGAGCGGCTTAGGAAAGAGGTCGAAGCCTGCCGACACCGGAGTGTGGGTGGTGAACAGCGTGCCCGCGCCGGTGACCTGCCTGGCCTCCATGAACGAGAGCCCACCCTCCTGCATGATCTCGCGCATGCGCTCCAGGCTGCTGAACACGGAATGCCCCTCGTTGAGATGGCACACATCCGGGTGGACACCCAGAGCCTTGAGCGCCCTCATGCCACCGATGCCAAGCAGCAACTCCTGGGCGAGACGATCCTCCGGTCCTCCCCCGTACAGCTCGTTGGTGATACGTTGCCCCGCCGGATCGTTCTCGGGCAGAGCGCTGTCGAGCAGATAGAGGCTCACACGACCCACCTGCACCCTCCAGATGCGCGCCCACACAGTGCGCCCCGCCATCTCCACCGAGATCTTGAGGGGCGGCGCATCATGGCGCGGCTCATGCACCCCCCGCCAAGTCTCGCCGGCCATGACCGGCTTGACGGGCAGGCTGCTGAAGTCGTGCAACCGGTATTCTTCGTGCTGCCAGCCCTCGTCGTCGAGTTGCTGGGTGAAATAACCCCTGTTGTAGAGCAGGCCGAGCGCCACCAAGGGCACATCCAGACTGCTCGCGGCTTTGAGATGATCGCCTGCCAGAACACCGAGGCCGCCGGAATAGATGGGCAGGCAGGCAGTGAGACCATACTCCATGCAGAAGTACGCGACGGCGAGATCCGTTCGCTCCGGATGGTTCACCGGGAACCAACCCGGTTCGGTGAGATAGCGGCGCAGGTCTTTGAGAGCCTCGTCTACGTGCGTGAGGAAGGCGGACTCGTTGGCCGCGTGTTCCAACCGGTCTCGGGAGATCCTGCGCAACAGCAGAACGGGGTTGCCGCCGCATTTTTCCAGCATCTCCGGATCGAGATGCTGGAACACCTTGTAGGACCGCGGATCCCACACCCACCGCAGGTTGAAAGCCAGCTCCTCAAGCCCGCGCAGGCGCTCGGGTATCTCCGGATGGACGCTGAACTGATGGATCTTGCGCACTCTTGCCCTACCCGTCCGTGGTCGCCCTGTACTACCGGCCATCAGGATCTATGACGGCAAGGTACCCATTATCCCATACCATGATTCGCCACCGGCACAGTGGCTCCCCTGACGCCCGGAGCCCCGCGCGGCGGCGGGGCTCCGGTTCCAGGGGCGGGGGGTATCGTCGATCGCCTAGAACGGGGTGTGCGACCAGCCCTTGACAGCCAGACGCTCCGCCCTTCTAAGCCCTAGATGCGTGAGCGCGACATGCCCCAGGCTCGACCATTCCACGATCCCACGGTCGGCCCAAAAATCGCAGGCGCGCTCCGCCTCGTCATCGGAACGGCCCAACTCAGACCTCACCTCGAAATGAGAGACGGCGTTCTTGGCCTTCCTGCCCGCCAACTCGTAGAGGGCCCGAAGGTAGTCGCGCTCCAAGCCGGTCGCGGTCGGCAGCACATACATGGAACATCTCCTCCCGGTCACGCAGCCTGTAACCTATCATCCCCCGTGGTCCCTGAACGTGTCCTGAACACGAGCCGCGCGCGACCCCCAAAGCCCGCAGCTTTTTGGTAGAGTCTGAACATCTGGACAACCAGCAGGACTGTCGGTCTTGCAGCGTTGAAGACCCGCGCGGACATCTCTCAAGGAGGGCGCCAAGTGGCAAAGAAGTACGTCAACCTCATCAAGCCGACGATCGTCCGAGACGGACCGGCCGGCCTATATCCCAAGCCCATGATCTGGATGGAAGCCAAGGACATGGAGGGCTTCAACGCCCATTTCGTCTACGGCTTCATCACCGAACCGGGCACCCTTCATCCCGTGGAGGGCATGGTCGTCCATCCCTATGACGAGGTGCTGGTGTTCGCCGGCTACCAGGATGGCAACGTCAAACGCATCGACGCCGAGATCTCCATCGTGCTCGGCGAAGAGCGTGAGGTGCACACGTTCCATAAGCCTACCTACGTCATCATCCCCCGCGGACTCCCGCACGGCCCGGTGACGACCCACTGGTGCGACAGGCCGCTCGCTCACTACATCATCGGCCTCTCGCCCGAGTACAAGGCCGAGGCGCTCCCCATGGGCCCCACCACCGAAGGCCACAAGTACGACCATCTGGTCAAGGTCCTCAGGTGCGAGTTCCCCGAGCAGCCCAAGACCATGACCGGCGAAGAAGACGCGCCCGGACCGAGCTACACCGACATCATGGATGAGGATGGCGTCCTGCATCCCGCCCAGTTCGGCGTGGGCCCCGGCAACGGCGACGATATCGTCTGGCTCTTCGGAGACAATCTGGAAGGCTTCGACGTCAACTTCACCTGGGGTTACTACACTAAGCCCGGCAAGTGGCACCGCGGTGGCGAGGTGCACACGCACCCCGAGGCCGAGATCCTCTGCTACCTGGGCCTCGACCCCGACGACCTCGACTACCTGGGCGCCGAGCTGGAGCTGGGCATGGGCAAGGAGCGTGAGCGGCACATCTTCAACACACCGACCATCGCCATCTGCCCCGAGGGCTTCCCGCACCTGCCACTCATCACTCGGTGGGTCGACAAGCCCTACGCCTTCATCGTGATGTGTCTGAGTGGCGAGCACGATTCTCCGTGGGTGGAGGTCGAAGAGGAAGACTGACCTACCCGACCATGACGATGCGCTGAATCAAAGACGTGGGACGTCGCGGCACGGGGCGTCCCACGTCTCTTCTCTGCAGACGAGCGACTCAGACCAGGAGTTGGAGCGATGAAATACCGCGGGTTCGGCCGGCTGGAGTGGGAGTCCTCCATCCTCGGCATGGGGGTGATGCGCCTCCCCGGCTGGGTGGAGAGCGGGCGCGAAACCGTCGACCGGCCGCTGACGACGCACATGATCAGGCACGGCATCGATCAGGGCGTCAACTACCTCGATCTCGGCTTTCCCTGGCAGATGGACCGCCATCAGCTGATCCTGGAGGCCGTTCGCGAGGCCCTCGAAGAGGGCTACCGCCAAAGGGTCAAGGTCGCCCTCACGGTGCCCGCGTCCCTAATAGCATCGCCCGCCGATTTCGACGCCTGCCTCGACCGGCAGCTCGAGTGGTCAGGCGTCGACAACGCGGATTTCTGCCTGCTCGGCCGGCTGAATCGCGACAACTGGCCCCGGCTGCAGGAACTCGGCATCCTGGACCACATGGAGCAGGCCCAGACCGACGGCCGCGTGCAGCACGTGGGCTTCTCCTTCTACGACCAATATCAGCCGCTCAAAAGCGTCATCCAAGCTTACGACCGCTGGTCGCTGGCCGGTCTTCACTACAGCTACATGGATGTGAAGCACAATCCGGGAACCAACGGCGTGCGCTACGCGGCCCAGAACGGCCTGGCGGTGGTGGTGGTCGAGCCCCTGAAAAGCGGCAGGCTGGTCAAGGAGCCGCCCGAGGAGGTGCGGCAGATCTGGGAGCAGTCGCCCCGACAATGGTCTCGCGCCGAATGGGCGCTGCGCTTCGTCTGGAACGAACCCGCGGTCTCGGTGGTGGTGAGCGACATGAGCAGTATGGAGCAGCTCACCGAGAACCTCGCCGTTGCCGACACGGCCGAGGCGGGCGGCCTCACCATCTCCGAGGAGGTGGCCATCAGCAAGGTGGCCGACGAGTACCGCAAGCGCCAACGTGTGCCCTGCCCGTCGTGCCGCCCCTGTATGCCCTGTCCGGAAGGCATCGACGTGCCGCGTTTCTTCGAGATCTACAACGATGCCCTCATCTACGACGACGCCGACACAGCCAGATTGCTCTGCGAGTGGGAACGGATCCACCCCGGCGACTGCACCGAGTGCGGCATCTGCGAGCGCCGTTGCACCAAACGGCTGCACATGATCGAATGGATCAAAGAAGGGCGGGAGTACCTGGGGGTCGAGTAACGCCCGCGGCCGGTGCGGGCATCCGCCGGTGGCCGGCCTGCCTAAGCCACGCTGGTGTCGAACTGACCACCGAGCTCTTTATGACGAACTATCGGGGGGTGTGATGGACCAGAGCATGCCGGCCGCGCAGACTACCCAGGCAGCCCGGTTCGCACAAGCCCTCCACGAGATGCTCGACCCCTGGCATCAGGCGATAGAGGACCCCGTCCGCGCCCAGGAAGCCGTGCTGTTGCGCATCCTCCCCGACTACGAGCGGACCGCCTACGGCTCCGCGCACGGGGCGGCGCAGGTCGCGGCTGCGAGCGGCGCGTCCGCGGCGAGCGGCGCCGCGGCTGGCGCGGCCGAGGCGAGCAGCGCAGCCCCGGCGGACGGCTCGTTCGGCGCCCTCGTCGCTGCCTACCGTCGCGCGTTCCCCATCATGACCTACAACGACTACAGGCCGCTCATCAACCAGGTGATGGCCGGCGACATCGGCCAACTGCTCTGCGAGGAGCCCATCGGCTGGGCCATCACCCGCGGCACCACCGCGGACGAGCCCAAATTTGTCCCCATGACCCCCACCGATCTGCGCATGCGCGTCAGCGCCGGCCGGGCTATGATGGCCTACGTGGCCGCGACAAAGCGCATGGACCTCTTCGCCGGAGTCAACCTCAATCTCAACTTCCCCTCCGTGGTCGGTACCGTGGCGGTCGGCGACAGGCAGATCGAGTACGGCTACAGCTCGGGCATCTATACCAAGCACGTATCGAAGCTCACCCCCATCCGCTCGGTCCCCTCCCAGGACGAGATCGATCAGCTCAGCCCCGGCACCACCCGCGCCGAGTGGGACGCCCGCTTCGAGCTCGCCATCGAGAAGTGCCGTAACGAGAATGTCACGCTGGTCGGGGGAGTCTGCCAGACCGCCATCGAGTTCGGGCGCTATCTCAGCCGCAAACACGGGGTCTATCCCAAGGAGTGGTGGAAGACCCAGATCATGACCCTGGGGAGCACTCCCGGCATCAACACCCGGCACGCGGCGCGCCTGCGGGCGATGTGGGGCCCGGTGGCCATCCGCGAGATCTACGGCGCCACTGAGGGCATGTTCGGCCAGCAACTCGACGAGCAGAGGGCCTGGGTCCCGAACTATGATCTCTTCTTCTTCGAGGTGCAGACCCGCTCGGGCATCAAGATGCTGCATGAGATGAGGCCCGGCGAGACCGGCAGCCTGGTGGTCTCGACCCCCATCCTGGCCCGCTACCGCATCGGCGACACCATCCTGGCGCTGAAGCCGCCGTACTTCCGCTGCATCGGGCGCGATGGGCGTTGGACCAAGGCCGACTACTGGTGGCGGGAAGTCGAGAGTCTCAACCTCGGGAGACTGTGAGCGACCGAGAGGCCGGACGGGCTCTTCGTCCGTAGCGCAATCGCCTTTTCTCTCCCCCGGCGACGGCAGGCGCAGCGTTATGCAGACAGTCCGCTGCTGGGTAACGGAGTTAGCCAGACTGGATAATGATTGTTAGGCATAACCCCTTGACGTGGCCATTGCTTAGGCGTACGCTTTATCGTACGTTACGGGAGGTACTTACATGACGAGCATAACCGCCACCGAGGCCCGCAAGCGTCTCTACTCGTTGCTGGATGACGTGGCTTCTTCGCACGAGCCCATTGAGATCACCGGTCGTCGCACAAGTGCTGTGCTCATATCAGAAGACGACTGGCGTGCTGTTCAGGAGACTCTGCACCTGCTTTCCGTGCCCGGCATGCGGGAGTCCATCCTGGAGGGTATGGAGACTCCCATCGCTGATCTCGAGCAGGAACTAGACTGGTGAGTTGGCGCCTGCTCTACACGAAGCAGGCGCAGAAGGATGCCAAGCGGCTGGCAGCTGCCGGTCTGAAAGCGAGGACCCAGGAACTCCTGACCATCATCGCCGATGACCCTTTTCACACTCCTCCGCCGTTTGAGGAGCTGGTTGGTGATTTGCGTGGCGCCTACTCACGGCGCATCAACATCCAGCACCGCTTGGTCTACGAGGTTCTTGCGGAAGAACGCGTGGTGAAGGTGCTCAGGATCTGGACGCACTATGATGGGTAGGCCTAACCAGCCGGTGCAACAGACGCCCTTCGGTCGCTGCTGACCGGCTGAGTCGTTAGCGCCACAGCGTTGCGTTGACTGGTGCTCTTGTGAGGGCTATACTTCGGCTATCCAACCGAGGGGTGGCGTATGATCACGAAGGTTCAGAAGTGGGGCAACAGCCAAGGGCTGCGGCTGAGCAAGGAACTCCTTGCGAACGTCCACGTGGAAGTCGGCGACCCGGTGTATGTGAACGTGCAGGATGGTTCGCTGGTGATCACCCCTGTCCATCGTGTGCGCGGCGGTTGCAGTCTGGAGGACCTCGTGGCACGTGTGCCCAAGGACTATCAGCCTGGCGAATTCGATTGGGGTCCGCCGACAGGTCGCGAGGTCTGGTAGTTGCCGGCCTACATTCCCCACAAGGGGGACTTCATCGCGGTGGACTTCGATCCGCAGTCGGGGCACGAGCAGAAGGGCCGCTGTCCGGCGCTTGTCGTCAGCAACGATCTCTTCAACAAGGCAACGGGTCTTTGCATAGCCTGTCCCATTGCGAATGCCCGACGAGACTACCCCTTTCATGTGACGATTCCCGATGGGCTGGACGTGACCGGGGTGGTGATGGTGGAGCAGATCAAGTCGCTCGACTTCCGGGCTCGGGGTGTGAAGCGCATCGGCCCTGCCCCGGAGCCCGTGCTCGAAGAAGTGCTGTCGATTCTGGACGCGTGTGTGTACTGAACGCCGGCCGCCAACACGCCGGCGCTTCGAGAGGTCCTTGGCGGACGGCGAGTACGCGTGCGTCAGTCATCTCCCAGCAGTTGTGCCTCGTCTCTCGCAAGCGCCGCCGTGAGCTCTTTCACGGAGACCGTCGCCGCGTGTATGACGTCGTCACCGACCGACTCCCGCATTCGCTTCGACCATGCGCTGACGCTTGGGCCCAATCGTCTGACGGAGTCCAGACCGTGGTCCGTGGAGGACAACAGCTTCGCCCGCCGATGGGCGGGATTGGGCGAGTACTGGCACAATCCCGCCTTCACGAGCAGATCTGCAGTCCTCTGAACGCTCTGGCGAGCCAGTCCCATGTTGCGGGCAATAGCTGCTACTGTGAGCGGCTCGTGAAGCACCGCACCGAGCACTTGCCATCGCGCGGTCGTAAGGCCACTCCCTGCTGTCAGACGATCGCCCACACGCTGAAGGAAGCCGTTCAGCCGAAAGATGCTCAGCACGAGGTCGGGCAATTGGTCTTCCGGACCCCTAGCTGTCTTGTCCATGCCCAAGCGCCTCCACGAGCTCGACGTAGCATGCTGGGTTTCCCGTCTTGTACAGGCCGTACCATGCTTCAAGCGCCCTTGTGCTGAAGATGCCGAGTCTGGCGAGAACGAGTTTGGCGAATTCCAGCGATGCCATCATGGAGGCTGTGATCACTCCGCGGTCGTCAACCGCGGGTTCCTGAACGTAGTGAGCAGCGCCACCGTATCCACTGGAGGCAAGCCAGCCAGGATCGTTGCTGGTGTGCAGCCGGTCATCCAACAGACCTGCGCGGGCCAAGCCGAACGTCGCCCCGCAGATCGCGGCTACAGGAACGCCGGCGGCCACGAACTCCTTCGCCAGTGATAGGACTGGGTCCGTGCTCTGGTCGCTCCATAGGTCGGCGCCAGGCAGGATCAGCATCGCGCTTTCGGAAGGGGAAATCTCAGACAATCTCAGATCCGGCACGATGGTCAGGCCGCCCATCGAACGAACCGGCGTCCGGTCCTGCCCCACCGTTCTGACGCGGAAACCGGACGATATGCCGGGCATCGGTCTGTTTATGTGCGCGATTGCGAAGCCGGGCTCCCAATCCGCCATCGTGTTGAGTACGAAGAGATGGACTTCCTCCATGCGCGTTAGCCTCCTGCTGACAGTATGCTATCGAATGGACAGAATACTGTCATAGTGTCAGTATGCTGTCAACTTAATCGGCAGCGGGAGAGTCGACTCGCGGTGCTCGTTGCGTTGGCCTCGATGCGGGGGGTCGGCAATGCACGATTGCTCGCGATGAGCGTCTCCTTGTGGACATCCAGTCCAATATGAGTAAGCTTGTCCATGGTCGCTCCCTCCGTGTGTGGCGCTCTCGGCGGACCACCTCCGCCGACGATCCACGGTATACGCGGACTGGACCGGCCACCTGATTGTGACTAGACAGGGCGAGGAGACATCGATGTTCTGCCCGCGTTGCGAAGCTGAGTATCGGCCCGGGTTCACCCGCTGTTCCGACTGCGGCGTGGACTTGGTCGATTCGCTCGAGCAGAAGCCGGCGCGGCGTCGCCCTTCCGCCGATGACGCGCCCATCGTCCTGCGCTGCTTCACCACCACCTTCGAGGCCGGCATCGCCCAGGCTTTGCTTCAGGCTGCCGGCATCGATTCGGTCGTCAGGAGCGACGACGCCGGAGGCACGAATCCGTCCGTCGCCTTCTCGCGGGGCGCAGAGCTTCTGATACGGGCCAAGGACGCCACGCAGGCCAGAGAGGTTCTCGCTTCCGATGATGCTTGCTCCAGGTAGCGCTCGCCCGTCCAACAAGCGCACCAACCACGACGCCGCAAGGCGGCTCAGGTCACGCGCATCGCGCTGGACGGCAGGCGGCAGGGGCAGCGCACGTCACCACGTAAGGACATCACTGTGAGAGACTACAGAGCACCGTGGGGCACATCCCTCATTGTCGTCTCGTCGCTTGCGACCCTCCTGTGTGCAGGCATTGCGATTGGCTTTGTCTTGAGCGGCCGCGGCGCGCTACCCTGGGTAGCTTCGCTTCCACTTGCCATTATCGTTGGTAGCGCGCTGTTCACGATTCGCGGATACACCCTGGCACCCGATGCCCTTCTAGTTCATCGGTTGCTTTGGACGACGCGGTTGCCACTTACCGGCTTGCAGTCAGCGAAGTTCGAGCCGAACGCAATGCGCGGGAGTATCCGCACGTGCGGCAATGGCGGTCTGTTCTCTTTTGCAGGTTCCTTCCACAACAAGGCATTGGGCGGCTACCGCGCGTTTGTCACTGACCTACATCGGACAGTCGTACTGCGCTTTCCCTCGCGCACGGTAGTTGTTTCACCGTCCGCACCGGAGGAGCTCATCCATGATATTGGTTCCAGCGAATCGTCATCGACACCAACGTGATCATCTCGGGCCTGCGCAGTTCCAGGGGCGCGTCGTACCGGATTCTGGAGCTCATCGGCTCCCCGGAGTTCGAAATCGCTCCGTCCGTCGCGCTCGCGTTCGAATATGAGGATGTCGTCAAGCGTGCAAGCGCGGATCTGGGTCTGTCCCACGAGGACGTCGATGTGTTGATCGATTACCTGTGCGGCATCGCGCATCTTCAGGAGATCTACTTCGTATGGCGACCGGTGCTTCGAGATCCATCGAACGATCATGTGCTCGAGGTCGCCGTTGAGGCAGGATGCGCGTTGATCGTCACTCACAACGTTCGGGACTTCGTCGGCTCCGAGTCGTTCGGCGTGGCGGCGGTCAAGCCCGGTGAGTTTCTGAGAAGGATAGGAGATACGAAATGAGCACTATCAGCCTTCGTCTGCCGGACTCCCTCCACAAGCGGGTTCGCGAACTCGCCAAGTCGGAGAACGTTTCTATCAACCAGTTCATCGCGACCGCGCTCGCGGAGAAGATGTCGGCCCTCATGACCGTCGAGTACCTGAAGGAGCGGGGTGCTCGCGGCGATCGTGCAAAGTACGAGGCCGTTCTCGCCGAGGTTCGTGATGTCGAGCCCGACGAGGGCGACGAGCGGCCATGCCCAACAAGGGGATCAACCTGACAGCGCTTCGCGGTGCAGGTCATCCCGAGAACGTCGTTAGATGTACCCATTGAGCGTCTGTATCCGGTGCTATAATCGGCACCAGTTACTAGGTGTCGTTCATTGGAGGCAACATGTCGCGTCCGATCAAGTTCTCAGAAGACGTCGTGCCGCTTGGCGACATGAAAGTGAACCCGGGCAGGATCGTCCGCAGGCTCGACGAGACCCGTCGCCCTGTTCTTCTCACCAGCCACGGTCGCGGAGTCGCGGTGGTTCAAGCCCTCTCCGAGTTCGAAGCCGCGCAAGAGGAACGCGATTTCATGAAAGCTGTCGTCGCCGGCCTGTCGGATATCGAAGCCGGCCGCGTCTCTACCCTGGAGGAAGTCAAGCGTCGTCTCGGTCTTGAGTGATGGAACACAGAGTAAGGGTCGAGCTCTCCTGCTCTGCTGAACAGGACCTGCTCGAAATCATCGAATGGTACGTGTCACAGGGCGCGTCTGAAGTCGGGAGGCGTCTGGTCTCGCAGGTGATAGAGCGCACGGAGCAGCTGCGCGCGTTCCCGGACATCGGGAGAATAGTACCTGAGTTCGAGACGCCGTGGCTGAGGGAGCTTGAGATGCCTCCGTTTCGCATCGTGTATCGGCGTGATAAATCAGTCGTGACCGTCGTACGAGTGTGGCGGAGTGAACGGCTCATGGAACCGGAGCCCGGTGGGAACGCCTAACACGCCGGTGCAACGGACGGCAGACAACGTGTACGGCAGGGAGGCGCCCCATGAACCCCAAGCTCACCTTGCGGATGGACGACCGACTCATCGACCGCGCCAAGCGCTACTCTGACCGCTCCGGCAAGTCGGTATCCCAGATGGTGGCGGATTGCTTCGCACTTATTGAGGCTGACGAGGATATTCCGGGTACTGAGATCACCCCGCGTGTGCGCGCCCTGCTTGGCTCGCTCAAGGGAGTCACAGTGACAGAGGACGACTACCGCCGTCATCTGGAAGAGAAGTGCCGGTGAGGGTCCTCTTCGACACCAACGTGATACTCGACGTCTTGCTTGAGCGCAAGCCCCACGTGGTCCCCGCAGTCAAGCTCTTCGCGCTGGTCGACAACGGCCGAATCCAAGGGTCGATTTGCGCGACGACGGCGATCACGATCTACTACATCGCAGCCAAGAGTTTCGCAGCCAAACGGGCGCGCGACGAGATCCACGCGCTTCTCGGATTGTTCGAGCTGGCACCCGTCGATCGGCTGGTTCTCGACTCCGCACTCGACATCGACTTCACCGACTATGAGGACGCCGTCGTGCATGAGGCGGCAGACGATATCGCCGCCGCGTTCGAGTGGCATGAATCCAAACGTGCCGGACTCGGTGCGGAGTTCGTGCAGGTAGTGGAAGCGGTGCTTGTCTCTTTGCTTGACGTCCCAGAATCATGCGAGGCCGTCCACCGGGATATTCGCCGCTGTCTCATGGGGGAGTTCCCTTTCGAGGTCTTCTGCCGCCCCGAGCCGGGTCTTTTGGTTATCCTCGCGTGCGTGCATGCTGCTCTGGATCCCCAAGCTGTGCTTCGGCGTATCGGCGGCCAACAAGCCGGTGCATCTACGGGACGACAAACTGCGTCGAGCTCCCTGTCGAGCCTCCTCGCACCTCCAACCGGGCGGGGATGACCTGCTTCAGTTCCGCGACGTGGGAGATCACTCCGACCAGGCGTCCGCTCGACTGCAGTTCCATTAGCGCATCGACCGCGAGCTCCAGCGCATCTGCGTCGAGGGCTCCGAAGCCCTCATCCACGAAGATGGTCTCGAGCGGCGTCCCCGCAGCGTACTCCTGCACCGTCTCGGCCAGTCCTAGAGCCAGAGCCAATGCGGCAAGGAAACTCTCCCCTCCAGAAAGCGTCACAGCCGGCCGGGAAGTGCCCGAGAACTCGTCGAACACCGCCAGGTCCAACCCGGACGCGCGCCTTCGGTGGGCCACCTCGCGCTGCCGCTCGAGCTGGTAGCGGCCCTTGCTCATCGCGTACAGCCTGCGGCTCGCAGTGACAAGCACCTCATCCAGGTAGACGCCGAGCACCCAGCGCTGGAAGGAGACCCTGCTGGGATTCTGGCCGTTGGCCACCTCGGCCAGCAGCCCGACTGTCTCGTAGTCGCGTCGCACGCCGTCGGACTTGGAGTCGATCTCGGCCAACCCGCCTTTGACTTCCGTCAGCCTGCCCAGGTGGTTCCGCGAGTCCGCGTGACGATCGATAGCCAGGGAATGCTCTGACCGAGCTTCCTCGACGGCGACACGCAGACCCTCGATATCGGCCATTTCGGGCAGGCCCTGCAACGCCGCCTCCGCCTGCCGAAGCTTGCCCGTCGCCTGCAGGAGTGCGTCGCGGTAGCCGTCGACCTCCTCTAGGAGGGCGACTCTCTGGTATTCGGGGACCAGGCATGCCCGCCAGGCCGGCTCGTCGAAGAAACCATGCGCCTTCAGAGTTGACTCGAACGCCGTTCTGCAGGCGCTCTCGTCATCGGCGGCCTTGGCCTGCGCAGCCATAGTGTTCTTGGCCGCAGCCTCCAGCACGATCCGGCCTTCCGTGGCTTTGGCCGCCTTCTGCTGGGCGGTGTCCAACGCGGCCTGGAGATCCTGTCGCAGTGCGCGCGCCCGCTCGAGCGCAACCTCGAGGGCCCCGCTCTCTCTCAGGTCTTCGGGGATACCGGCCGCCCGCTCGGCCAGCCGGGCTTCCGCCGCCGCCAGAGCCTTCTCCGCGGCGGCTGCGGTGTCAGCCGCCGCTTTCGCGGCATCGTCGGACGCCGCCTTGGCCACCTCCGCCTCGGCGACCTTCTCCTCGACCAGATTGACATCCGAGCGGCCGACCAGCGCTTCCAGTTCGGCCACACAGACGGTGACCGCCTTCTCCGCCTCCGCCAGAGGAAGGTCCGCCAAAGGACCCATCCCCTCTCGGATGGACTGTTCCCGCGCCCATGCCGCGTTCAGGTCGTTTCTGACTGTTGCGCTCGCCTCTCGAGCCTGCTCGTACTCGTCGCGGGCCGATGCGAGCGACGCCCTACCGGCCTCCAGCGCCTCGTCAGAGACATCCGCGGCAGTCGCAGTAGCGGGCGCCGGATGCTCGGTGGAACCGCACACAGGACAGGGCTTTCCGGGCTGCAGCGCGCCGGCGAGAGCGACCGCCCGCGTGGACTTCCACCTCTGTTCGATGTCCGTCAGATCGGCCTGCGCCCGCCGGAGGTGGTCGAGCGCCCTTGTCTCGGCAGCCTCGAGGTCGGCCAGGCGGGGCTCCGCCTCTCGAACGGCCGCGCGCGACTCTGACAGGCGCCGGCACCGCTCCAGGTTCTCCTCCGCCGCCACCAGCCGGGCCTGCACCCCACCCACCTGCGCCGCGGCCGTCTTGACCGCGGCCAGGTCTTCCTTCAGGGCGGCGAGCGATGCAGCTGCCTCCGCCCGGGCTCCCTCCGCCTCCTCATATGCTGCGCGCGCTGAAGACGCGGCGCCCGCGGCCTCCTCATGCTCCGTCTTGGCCGCTCGCCACGCCTCGATGGCGACCGTCAGACCCTCCAGATATCGGACTCTCTCCGCGGCCGCTTCTCGTTCGGGTAGGCGCCCGTTCTCCGCCGCCAGCGCCGCAACCGCGGTCTGCTCCATCTCCCGAGCCTGCAGGAGCTCGTGTTCGGCAGCCGCGCAGGCTGTACCGGCCTCGGCCGACCGGGCGACCGCCTCCCGCAGCCAATCGGCGGCGGGTTGCACCCTTTCGGCCCGCACGGAGGACTCGAGTCGTGCGCGCAGCGCCGCGATCTCTGCGCCTCGTCCCTCCAGTGTCTGGACCTCCGAGCGGGCGGCGGCGACCGCCCGCCGGGCCTCATCGGCGGCTTGGGCGGCGGCATGGGCTTCGGCCGCCTGCCGGGCCGCGGACTCCGTCTGCGTGACGTGCTGCGCCCGCGCGGCGAGTTCAGCGGCCGCCTCTGTGAGCAATGCCGCCAGTTCCGCGTCGTCCCCCGCCCCGGCCAGCCTCAGACGCTCCTCGCGCTGCAGCTTGAGATGCTCCATCTGCCCTCGGACGTTTTTCGCCCGGTCGGCCAACGCCGATTCCAGCTCTCTGAACCGCTCGGTGCGGAACAGCTGCCGCAGAATCTCCTCCCGCTGGTCGGACCCAGAGGACAGCAGCTCGCGGAACCTGCCTTGCGGCAGCACCACTACCTGGCGGAACTGTTCGCACGAGAAGCCGAGAAGTTCCCTGATGCGCGTCTCGGCGTCCCTGATCTTCGTTGCAAGCGGGATGCCTTCTTCCGCCGCGGAGCATCCCGTTCGTTCCCAGAGGATCACCTCGGCCGGCTTGGCGACCATCGCAGAACCCCGAACTCCCTGGAGTTCCTGGGCCGGACGGCGTCTCACCCGATAACTGCGTTCGCCCAGCAAGAAGTCGAACACCACCTCGGTGGGGACATCGGCCGCGGCCGACTCGCAGCGCATCTGGTCGGCCCGGCGCTCGCCGCCGCTCGTCTCGCCGTAGAGGGCGAAGACCATCGCATCGAGGATGCTGGTCTTGCCTGAGCCGGTATCTCCATGGATGAGGAACACCCGGTTTGGCCCCAGCCGGCCGAAATCCACGACCTCCTCCCCGCGGTAAGGACCAAAGGCCTGCATGACGAGCCGCAGCGGCCTCATGACGCCACCTCGCGTTCGGCACGATCGAGCCCGTTGACAGCCGAGGCGAGCTCCCGCGACTGCGGCTCGCTCATGGGCGAGCCTTGCACGTCCTCGAAGAAATCCGCAAAGAGATCGTGGGTGCCTCGGGTCTTGACGCCGGAGCCGGTCAGGCTGGGACCTGAAAGACCGCGCTCCGCCGTCTCCCTCCTGATGGACAGGATGTGGGGAAACACGGGCCGCAGCTTGTCCAACGGGTTCAAAACGGGCTCGGTGTCGGTGAGCACGACCTCAACGTAGGCTTCAGCCGGCGTGGCGTCGGGCGGCCGGGCAAGGATCTCCGCGAAGCTACCCCTTATCTGGCGCACGTCGCGCCTGATGGGCAGAGCGACTTCTTCAACCGTCAGGGCTCCGGCCCGATCGATGTCGACCACGGTGACCGACTTCTCCTGGGACGCCTCATTGAAGGAGTACTTGAGGAGTGAGCCCGCGTAGCGTACGTGTCGCGGTCCAGCCGCCTGTGGCTCGTGGAGGTGCCCAAGGGCCACGTAGTCGAAACCGTCGAAGAGAGAGGCGCTCACGGCTCCGGATCCGCCCACGGTGAGCGCGCGCTCGGACTCACTCTCCCGGCAACCCGAGACGAATGCGTGGGCAACGAGCACATCCCGCGCCCCCTGCGCCCCCTGCGCCGCGATTAACTCGAGTTCGGCTGCGATGACCCCCTCGTGAGAGTGGATGTCGTCCCGGCCCAGTTCGTAGCGGGCTGTCTCGGGGTCGGTGTAGGCGAGCGGCCAGAAGCGGACATCAACGCCGTCGGCTCCGGCGATCTCCACAGGTCGAGGCCGGGCGCCCACGCGCCCCACGACGTACACGCCTGCGCGACGCGCCAGCCCGCTGAAGTACTCCAACCGGGCCGCACTGTCGTGGTTGCCGGCGATCATGACGACGGGGATGTGCAGATCGAGCGCGAGAGTCCCCACGATCTCGTCGAGCAGATCGACCGCCTCGGGCGGAGGCACCGCCCGATCGAAAACGTCGCCGGCGATGATGACGGCATCGACCTGCCGGTCTTCCGCCAAACGGAGAAGGCCCTGCAGGGTGAAGCGCTGGTCGTCGGTCAGATGGATGTTGTGGAACAAACGGCCCAGATGCCAGTCTGCCGTGTGGATGAAGCGCATCGTGCTCCCCTCAGCCGCGTCCCTTCGCTCGTTCGGTTCATGCTATCGCACGCCGCGGACAGGAGGACGAGACTGGACGATCACCCCGCCCTAGAGCACGCCATAGCCCTCCGGCGCGGGGTCGATGGGGTCACGAGGCTCCGCGTAGTGAGTCGCCCCTGCCGAGGCAATGAAAAAGATGGGCGAATTCACCTCGTGGAACACGAACGGATAGTGGTAGACGCCCTTCGGCACGAAGATGGCGCAACTCTTGGTCAGGATGTACTTCTCGTCTTCCATCCACCATTCCACGACGCCATCCAGGTCGAAGGGTTTGTCCATGTTCGTCCCCAGGAACATGATGTACTCGTCGACCGAATGGGCATGCTGCTGAAAAGGGCCCGGGTGCAGCGGTTTCGAGATCAGCGCGACCTCCAGATAGGTCGCGTTGGGCACGGCGCCGTTGAGCTCGTTGTTGATGTACAGCACGTTCGTGCCGCCGGCGGCCTTGGGGTCGGCAGGGCGAAAGTGGTTGAACGGCTCCGGGGTCTTATCGATGATGTACTTGGCCCATTTCCTCTGGTCTGACATTCTGCTCACCTTCTCCTATCTGCGATTCAGTCACGCTCCAACGGTCGCTCCATGGCGGCAAAGAGGTCCCTCATCTCACGGAGTTGCTCATCGCTCAGCCGGTCGAGGAGTTGCCGGGCTTTGGCCAGGATGATCCCGCTCAGGTCGGCGACCAAGTCTACCCCGCGGTCTGTGACGGCAAGCATACGTACGCGCCGGTCATCCGGATCCTCGTGCCGCTCGATAAGTCCTCGATCGACGAGCCTTTGAACGATGCCCGTGGCCACATTCGGCCTGATACCGAGCGCGTCACCGACCTTGCTGATGGAGGTTCCTCCGCGCGCCCAGATGAACGCGAAGACGCGGATCTGCTGCACGGTGAGGTCGTAGTCGAGCAGTGACGATGTCTGCTCCGGCAGACCCGACGCGAGTAGCTGGAACTGCAGAGCGCCGATCTCGCTCAGTAGCCGACTGCGCTCGTTCATCGCTCTTTGCGTGAGATGTTCATGGCTCCCCCGCTGTGCTTATTTCCTGTATAGCGAATAGTACACCTCATGTGGTATAAAGGCTCACCCTAGTGAGGAGTACAGGTGAAGATAACGAACTTCATTGGTCGCTTCGTCGAGCGCCATGCGCTGGTCATATTGTTCGTCGTGCTGCTTTTCTCGGCTCTCGCCGCCTGGAGCGCCAGCCACATTAACATCGTCACCACCCAAGACGCCTTTCTTTCCGCCGATAGCGACGCATATCGCGGCTATCGAGCCTACGAGGAGGCCTTCGGGGGCGACTCCATGCTCATACTCATCCCCGGGAATCCTCTCGAGCTCGCCACGCCGGAGGCGCTGCAAGGGTTCACCGAACTGGACCAACAGCTCCTCGCCGATCCCCGGATCCGCTCGGTAGTCAGCCCACTCACCCTGCTCAACTCGGCCGGCGCAGCGGGCGGACTGGATCTCAGCGATCCGGACTCGCTGCTCCAGGCCGCGCTCGCCGATGAGTCACTGCGGACCCAGTTGGAGCGGTTCTTTCGCAACAACCACGCTCTTGTCGCCGTCCGTCTGGCCGGCGGACTTGCCACCGACCAGCAATCGGCGGCAGCCAGCTTCGTCCAGGATACCGTAGCCGCCAGCGCCTTTGCCTCGGACGCTATCGTCGCCGGCACGCCCGGACTCATCGCGGACATCACCTCGGCCATCTTCTCCGGTCTCGCCCGCACCGGTGCGATCGCGGTCGTACTCATGGTGCTGATATTGTTCATCGCCTTTCCCGCCCGCTGGCGCCTACTGTCCCTCCCCCTGGTGCTCATCGGTGTGCTGTGGACCTTCGGCCTCGCGGCGGCCGTGCATGTTCCCTTGACGCTGGTGACCTTGGCCGGGCTGCCCGTGCTGATCGGTCTGGGGGTCGACTTCGCCATCCAATTCCATAACCGCTACGAGGAGGAGATGCGGCGTGGCGAGGGACCCGCCGAAGCCCTCATGAGCGCCATCTCTCACATCGCCCCGACCGTGGGCGTAGCGGTCGCCGTCATGATCTTGGGTTTCATGACTTTGCTCATCTCGGCCGTTCCGGCGGTGACTGATTTCGGGGTCCTGCTGGCGATCGGCGCCGCCGTGCTCTATGCGGTGTCCCTCTTCGTTCTCAACGCGTTTCTCTATCGCTTCGACAGGCGGCCCCGGTTGGCGCCCGCCGATTCGCCCGGGGGGCGAGGTCGCAGGCTGCTCGAACGGGACTGGCTCTGCTTGGGGAGAGCCCTGCCCGCGGTCGCCCGCTGGTCGCGGCGCCATGCCGTCTGGGTGGTCGCGGTCGCGGTGATACTGGCCGCCTTCGGATTCGCGGCCGACCGGGATCTCAACGTGCAGACCGATATCGAGAAGCTCATCCCCACCAACACTCCCGGCGTCGTGGCCCTGAACGAGGCGCGAGCCGTGGTTGGCGGAACGGTCGAACTTCCCTTCCTCATCCAGGCGCCCGATGTCACCTCCCCCAGTTTTCTGGACTGGTTGGCCCGCTTTCAGGCCGATGCCCTGGCCTCTCATCCGGACATCGTGCGCGTGGATAGTCTGACCACCGCCCTCCGTCTTCAGCCGGGCGGCTCAGTGCCGTCCGCTGAGGCAGTGGCTTCGGCTCTCGATCAGCTCCCCGCCGCGATCCGGGATGGCCTGGTAAGCGCCGACAAGACCCAAGCATCGGTCAGTTTCAGCATGGGTGAGATGGAGATGTCACGGATGAACGTCTTGATCGATTCTCTCCTCTCTGAAGCGGCCCCACCTACAGGGGTGATCCTCGCACCCGCGGGCAACATCACCTTGACCGCCCGGACGGTCGAGGCATTCACGCAGAACCGGGGACTCATGACGTGGGTGGGCATAGCGGTGGTACTGCTGGGGTTGCTCCTCATCTACCGCAACTGGCGCCGCGCTGTCATCGCCGTCATCCCCATCGCCCTCGTGACCGGCTGGTCCTCCGCACTCATGTGGGTGACCGGGATAGACCTCAGCCCCCTCACGGCCGTGCTCGGCGCTCTGGTCATCGCTATCGGCACGGAGTTCACCGTCCTGCTTCTCAGCCGATACTGGGAGGAGCGGGGCAAAGGCATCCCTCACGACCTAGCCATGGAGGAAGCGGTGACGAAAGTCGGCCGGGCCATAGCCGCCTCCGCGCTCACGGTCGCAGCCGGCTTCGGGGCGCTCATCGCCTCGTCCTTCCCCGCCTTGCACGATTTCGGGATCGTGATCGTGATAGACGTGGTGTTCGCGCTCATCGTCACGGTCACCGTCGTACCAGCCCTCGTGCGCTGGCTGGATCGTGACAAGAAGGTCGAGACGGCGCTCGACTAGCGCCGCGGCAACAGCCTTCCCAGAAGGATGCCCACCCCCACAGCGATGATGACGATGGGGCCGATGATCGCCCATTCGTCGAACCAGAGACCCAGACCCACACCCAGGAGGACGGCGACCCAGACGAGCGCGCCCATCAATGACTGCCGCCAGCGCGGCACTATCAACCTGGCCAGGATCTCCACGAAGAAGATGGCCGCCGCGCCCCAGAGGAAGATGGCCCAGTTCTTATCGCCCCCCTCGCCGAAGACGCCGACATCCAGATTCTTCAACAGCAGGGTGACGCCCAGCCAGATGACCACAACAGCCCAGGCCACGAAGCCCAGCGGGTCGCGCCGATACTTCTCGTCGAAGCCTCCGCCCTTCTCCTGGGCCTTCTCCTGTTCCTTCTCGTCCTGCTTCTCAGGGCGCTGCTGATAGCCACGATATGGACCGCCGGGTTGCCGGCCGGTCGGCTCCGGGCCACCCGCGCCGCCGTACGGCTCCCCGGTGTTCGGATCGTATTGTGCCGGATCCATCGCTTCCTCCCCCAGGCGAAAAAAGATCACAACTCCCTCGATTCTACACGCAATGAAATCCCTGAAGGATGCTACGCTGCTCATAGGCCGTGGGTCGAGCGCAGACAGGTATCGAGACCGACACGGAGGTCGATGTGGACAGATTGGCCGGCAAAGTCGCCATAGTCACGGGAGCCGGATCGGGCATCGGCAGAGCCGTTGCACTCGAGTTCGCGCAAGAGGCCGCCCGGGTGGTGGTCGCCGACCGCCGCACCGATGGCATGGCCGAGGAGACCGTGGCCTTGATCCGCGCCGCCGGAGGTGATGCCCTCTACGCGGCAGCCGACGTCTCTCGAGAGGATGACGTCATATGTCTGGTCCAGATGGCCGTGGACGCCTACGGCAGACTTGACATCCTTGTGAACAACGCCGGCATCTCCATCTACAAACCGCTGCGGGACCTCACCGAGGAGGATTTCGACCTGGTGGTCTCGGTCAACCAGAAGGGAGTCTTTCTGGGAACCAAGCACGCGGTCCCGGCCATGATCGCGGCTGGAGGAGGGTCGATCATCAACACGGCTTCCATAGCGGCCGACCACGGGCAACACGGCTCGTTCGTCTACGGCGCCACCAAGGGGGCCATCCTCTCCATGACGAGGATCGCGGCGGCGGAATTGGCAGAGTTCAACATCCGCGTGAACGCGGTACAGCCGGGGGTCATCAAGACCGGCATGGGGTCGGCCGGCGGTCTGCGCAGACCTCAGGTGATGGAGCGGTGCGCCCGCGAGACTCCACTCGGCCACCGCATCGGCACGCCCGAAGACTGCGCGCCCCTCTACGTCTTCCTGGCCTCGGACGAATCAGCGTTCATCACCGGTCAAAAGCTGGCGGTGGACGGCGGCATCCTCGCCGAGAGTCACATCATCTAGGGACGGGGCACAGCTAGCGGATACCCAGGGACTTGTGGGTCTGCAGTGACAGACGCCAGTCCGGGTGCGCCATGACGAGGGCGACGGCCCGCTCCACCGAGGCCCCGCCGTGGCCGGTTTCCGGGCCCGGAGCCGCGGCCGACGGCGCCTCTTCCCAGACAGGCTGGATGGAGACGAAGGCCTCGGGATGCGACGCGGCCAGCCGCTCCGCGGTGGCCGCGTCGAGCCGGTCGTCCACGATGAGCTTCAGCTCGTCCACCAGCCCGTCCCACCCTGGAGCGATGACGTAATGTGGCGGCTTCGGGCTCACCACCGCCCAATCGAAACGTGGGAGGTCGTTCGCGCCGCCCGGCGGCGGAGCGGCCTGGGTATGCACATCCGAGCCGCCGTGCGGAGCCCCGGCCGGTGGGTCGAGCGTCCCGTTTGTCTCGATGTGCACCCGGATCTCGCGCCGCTGCGCCGCGGACAGCAGATCGGCCACACCCACGGCCTGCAGTAGGGGCTCACCCCCGGTTATACAGAGGCGCGGCAGACGCACCCGCCCGACGATGTCGTCGACATCGAGTTCCTCTCCCCCACGTACGCCCCAGCTACCGGGCGTGTCGCACCACTGCGTACAGCCCAGCCCCAGTTCCGGCGCATTGCAGCCCGCCAGGCGCACGAACGTCATGGGGACGCCGGTCCAGTATCCCTCCCCTTGAAGGGAGTCGAAGATCTCTAGGACGCGGAGAGTGGTCATCGCACAGATCGATCTGGTCGCGGGGCGACGGCCGGCCGGAGCCGGCCGGTCAAACGGTCACGTCCACGTAGGAATTGGGGCTCTCGGCCAGACGGACCCGCACAACCGGCAGGCCGCCCTCCTGCAGACGCTCGAAAGCCCAGGCGGCCACCGCCTCGGATGTGGGCACGAAGTCGAAGACCTCGTTCAGTAGCCGATGGTCGAGACGCTCCACCACCAACTCGGCGACCCGCCGGCGCAATTCCTCGAAGTCCATCACCATGCCGGTGGCCGGGCCCGCCTGCTGCGGCGTCCCCTCCACGGTCACCTCCAAGCCATACGTATGGCCATGCAGGCGGCAACACTTGCCCTCGTGGTCCGGGAGCCGGTGAGCTGCCGCGAAGGTGGTGGATATGGTGATGGTGGTCTTCATAGAGCGCTCTCCGTGGCCGCGGCCCGGCCCGGCGCTGCGCCGGCCCCGGCCGCGGCAGGGCGTGTCACGTCGTAAGCCTCGCCGTCCTCGTACGGGATAGGATCGATGGCACCGGCCGCGGCGAAAGCCTGCAGCCGGGCCTGGCACGTGTCGCACACTCCACACGCCGGCCTGCGGCCCTGGTAGCAGGAGTGAGTGAGCTCATATGGGACGCCGTGCTGCAGCCCCCAACGGATGATATCGGCCTTGGCCCAATGCACGAACGGGGCCTGCACCCGCAACTCATGCTGGGTGCCCAGCCGCACCGCCTGATCGGCCGCCTGGACGAACTCCGGCCGGCAGTCCGGGTAGCCGGTGTGATCGTCGTGATGCACCCCCATCCACAGGACCCCCGGGCCGCCGGCATCCTGCACGGCAGCGAGGTGCGCCAAGAACAGCAGATTGCGCGCCGGCACGTACGAGGGAGCCACACCCCGCACGGAGTCCAGGTCTCGCCCCTCGGGCAGTGCCACCTCCGGGTCGGTGAGCGCCGACCCGTGGATGGGCGGCAGCGCCACCATGTGGTGCTCCATGCCGTAGAAGGCCGCGACGGCGTGGGCGGCCTCCAGTTCAACGGCGTGCTTCTGGCCGTAGAGAAAGGTGTAGGCCACGACCGGCTCACCGGGGTGGTGCTCCGCGATCCATGCAGCCAGAGTCGCCGAGTCAAGGCCTCCGCTCAAGAGCAGGCAGTGCACCGGCGTAGCCGGGCCACCCGGCGCCGGGGCCTCCCCGCGCAGGGGAGCCGCGCCGGCCGCGGCGGCCTCAGCCACCCGGTCGCTCACATCCGCTCCTTCACTCCGTGTTCCGCTCGGACCACGGTCTTGATGTTGCCGCGCACTGAGAACTCGGCGATCACCCGCATCCACCGGGGTTGCAGCAGCGCGACGAGATCGTCCAGTATCTGGTTCGCGGCCGCCTCGTGCGACACGGCGCGATCCCTGTAGCCATTGATGTAGAGCTTCAGCGACTTGAGCTCCACGATGAGATCGCCCGGCTGGTAGCGGATCTTGATGAGCGCGAAATCGGGAAAGCCCGACCGCGGGCAGAGGCAGGTGAACTCAGGGATGTCGAAAGAGACCAGATAGGGTCTCTCCGGGTGCGTGTTGGGCCACGACTGCAGCTTGTTCTCGCGGATCGCGGCCGTGCCGTACAACTCGTTTGATGCTTCTGGGTTAGCACTTCTGTTCATGGGGGAAGTATACCGTGCTGCTATACTGGCGGTGCCTATACAGGCGTGCTGGGAGGACACGGATGGACGAGAAGGTCTTTCGCAAGATCCTGCTTGGCTACGATGGCTCCGACGACTCAGAAAAAGCCGTCGCTCTTGCCATCAGTCTGGCCCAGAAGTACGATGCCGCCATCATCGTGTGTCACGCTTTCGGGCATATGCCCATGACCTCCAAACCCAGCGAGGTACGCCGGCTCATCAATCCGGTGGTGGAGCGCCTCACCAAGCTGGGTATCACAACGTTGGTCTCCATCCCCGACACGGTGCCGGCCCAAGGCGTCCTCGACGCCGCCGAAGAACACCGCGCAGACATCATCGTCATGGGGAGCCGGGGACGCGGTGCGTTCGCCAACCTGCTACTGGGCTCCACGTCGGAGCGCGTGCTGCGCTACGCCAAGGTGCCGGTGCTGATCGCCCGGTAGCAGCCTCCTGGGCCGGGCAACCGTCTCAGGCGCCGGCTACAGGTCGCCGTAGTCGGGCGAGAACGTATCACCCCTGGTGGGATCTCCGGTGGTGTAACCCAGTCTGTACCACCTGGAACGCTGCGCGGACGTCCCATGAGTGAACGAGTCGGGGACGGTATACCCTTGGGCCTGCATCTGCAGCCGGTCGTCACCTATGGCGCTGGCGGCATTGAGAGCCTCGTCTATGTCGCCGGGGTCCAACCAGCCCTGTTGGTTCTGGTAGTGGCCCACACAGCCCGCGTAGAAATCCGCCTGTAGCTCGAGCCGCACGGTCAGCCGGTTCTTCTCGGCGGTGCTCACCCGTTTTTGCTGCGCGCTCACCTGGCCGAGCACGCCCAGAAGGTTCTGCACGTGATGGCCCACCTCGTGCGCGATCACGTACGCCTGCGCGAAGTCGCCCCCCGCGCCATACTTGGCCGCCATGTCCGCAAAGAAACTCAGATCTATGTAGACCGTCTTGTCGGCAGGAGAATAGAAGGGCCCGGTAGCCGACGTGGCATAGCCCGACGCGGTGTTGACGCTCCCGGTGAAGAGCACCATCTTGGGCGGCTCGTAAGTAAGGCCGGACTCGGCGAACTGCCTCGTCCAGAAGTCCTCGGTATCGGCTAGGACCACCGAGACGAACTCCCCCATCTCCACCTGCTCGGCGGTGAGCGCGACGGTAGTAGCCGTCCCGCCCCCGCCCAGACCACCGGTAGGTATGCTGATGCCCGAATCACCGAAGATGTTGCCGCCGAACTGTCCCCCAAGGAACAGCCCGATAAGGGTCAGGATGATCGCGCCTATCCCACCGCCCAGCGCCACCTGGCCACCGCTCACGCGGCGCCGGTCGTCGACATTGGCGCTCTGCCTTCTACCTTTCCACTGCATGCGACCCTCCAGTTCGGCCACTCCGCACGCGGACCGCGCCTCGATCGACCGACCAGGGCGCGGACCCCGTCTGCGCAGTATCATACCCGCATCCATGGCCGTGGAATCGCCGGGTTGCCTCATATCTGGAGGGCTGATATCGTGAACGATGCTGTTGACCGCATGGCCATCGGATTCGATGTGCCCTCGATACTGGCGGGACCGAGGGCGTCTGAGAGGCCGGCCCAACCAGATCCCTCGGAGATGCTTGCATGACCGTCATCGACTCGGTGTTCCCCAGCGTCGGCTCGCGCCGCGTTCTGCTCGTACTGACAGGTATCCTCTTCCTGACTTTCGTCGACACCACCATCATGAGTGTCGCCTTGGAGAATCTGCAGGGCACGCTGCACACCAGCATCTCCGATCTGCAGTGGATCATCAACGCGTACGCGCTCATGTTCGCCAGCCTCATGTTCCCCTTCGGGACTTTGGGCGACCGGCTGGGTCGAAAGAAGGTCATGCTGGGTGGAGCCGGACTATTCGTCGCGGGGTCTCTTTTCGGCGCACTCGCCCCGAACACCGGGTCGCTCATCGCGGCCCGGGCCATCATGGGCGTCGGGGCGGCCGCGTGCGAACCGGGGACACTCTCCATCCTCCGTCAGCTCTACCCCGAGAGAGGCGACCGGGCGCGGGCCATCGGCCTGTGGGCGGCAGTGGCGGGACTCGCCCTCGCGCTGGGACCCGTCATCGGCGGCGTCCTGGTCGGCCTGGGTGGCTGGCCGGCCATCTTCTGGTTCAACCTCGCTGCCGGCATCGTGGTGCTGTGGGCGGCTTACTCCATAGTGCCCGAGAGCTCCGATCCTGAAGGCGGCAAGTTCGATATCGCCGGCTTCACCATAGGGCCCATCGCCCTGGGCACCCTGGTGTTCGCCATCATCCTGGGCGAGACGGCCGGTTATACGGCGCCGCACGTTCTCGCGCTCTTCGCCATCGCCGTGGTGACCGGCGTGATCTTCACGTTCGTCGAGTTGCATAGCAAGGCTCCCATGCTGCGGGTGCAGTATTTCAAGAGCCTGCCCTTCTCCGGTTCGCTGTGCGTCGCCTTTGCGACCTACTTCGGGGTGTTCTCCATATTCTTCCTCACGGCCCTGTACCTACAGGTTGTGCTGGGGTATTCCGCCTTCCAGACGGCGGCCCTCTTCGTGCCGATGGCCGTGGGGATGATCGTAGCCTCCGCCCTGGCCGGCAGATGGGTGGCCGTGCGCGGGCCGCGGGTACCGGTGGGACTGGGGTGCCTGGCGGCGGGGGCAGGAGTGCTACTCACCGATGTAGCCCTCATCGGTGACGTCACCTATGTGCCGCTCGTACTGTCGCTGACCCTGGCCGGCGCCGGTTTCGGTGTCGCCGTGGTGCCCATCACCTCGGTGGCGCTCTCGAGTCTCCCGGCCAAGCACTCAGGTATGGCTGCCTCGGCCACCACCACCGCGAGGGAAGTCGGGACGGTGCTGGGCGTGGCCGCTCTGGGTTCTCTGTTCAGCACGCAGCTCACGATCTTTCTCACCCAACGCCTCACCGAGCAGGGAGTACCCGAGGAGTTTCAGGGCATCGTGACCACATTCGTCCTCACCGGAGCGCCACCGCCCGGCATGGACAGCATGGTGAAGATGGCGCAGAGCCTCTACGGCCGCGAGGTGGAGCAAGCGACCACCGCCGCCTTCGACGCGTTGCACCATGGCGTGAGCATCTCGCTGATAGTCGCCGGATGCGTGATCATCTTCTCGGGGATAGTGGCCTGGATCACTTTCTCGCCCAAGAAGACGATCCCAGAAGACTAGCCGCTGATCACAAACGACGTGGTTATCGGGGTGCCCGGCTTGAGCATGGCCCACACCTGCGGCGGCGCCTACCTTGGATGGGATACCTGAGAAGAGCATGCGCCCGGAAGGATTCGAACCTTCGACCTTGGGATTAAGAGTCCCCTGCTCTACCAACTAAGCTACGGGCGCGCAGGCGTGGGAAAGAATATCAGAAAATCGGAGAACGGAGCAATTGTGATGCGGGCGCCGCTTGCTCATCCACGGCCTCATCGACGGCAACGATATGGCCATGTACAATTCGCTGAAGATGCAGCCATACCGGCCTAAGCGGGTGACCACGATGAATCTGCGCCCCGCCACCCTGCAGGCGAAGCCGCAAGCCCTGGACATCGACCTGGCCAAGACGGCCGTGGTCTGCATCGACATGCAGAACGCCTTCGTGCGCGAAGGAGGCATGTTCGACCTGGCCGGCTGGCCCACCCAGGCTGCGCGCGACAACATCGAGCCCTGCCGCATAGTCATCCAGGCGGCGCGGACGGCCGGCGCCAAGGTCGTCTACGTGACGATGAGCTTCAAACCCGGCCTTACCAACGCCGGCGGCCCCGATTCTCCCAACTACCACAAAGAGATAGGGATGGTGCTGTTGCGCGAGCACCCTGAGTTCACCGAGCAATCCATCGTCGAAGGCACCTGGGGTGTGGAGATCGTCGACGAGCTCCGTCCGCTTCCCGGCGAGCCGGTTGTCCGCAAGCAACGCTACAGCGGCTTCGCAGGCACCGACCTCGACTTCGTGCTGAAGACCCTGGGTGTCAAGTACTGCCTGTTCATGGGCGGAGCCGCCAACGTGTGCGTGTCGGCCACCCTGATGGACGCCTTCTCGCACGACTACTGGCCCGTCCTCATAGCCGACGCGGTGTTCACACACTGTCCGCCGGTGACCGCCGAGGCGGCTCTGTGGAACGTGGAGAACATCTTCGGATGGGTGACCCGCGTCGACGACGTTCTGGCTGCGTTTACAGAGGCGCCGGCTCCATAGCTAGAGTGACGCGACTACGAACCGCAGCGTCACATCAGGGCGCACTCCTTCTCGCCTGTCAGGGAGTCAGTTTGCTCACTCCCTTGAGCGGGATTACACCGTTGGGATCGAGTTCGTCCAAGACCTTGTACCACCACAGGTGATAGTTGGAGAGCCTGGGCCCGGTCTTCTCGTCGATGACGTCGAGCGGAGCCATGGTGAGCGCAAAGTAGTTCTCGTCGAGAGCCCTACCGCCCTGCTCGGCCTCCCAGGCGTCGACGACCTTCCAGGCCTCGGGATTCATGGGGCTGAAGGCGCAGAAGATCTCGGTCTTGCCGAGGTGCCCCTGCTCGACCCCCCATCCGAAGAAGCCCCCGCCGTCGTCCGCGATCAAGCCCTTCTCGATGAGAGGCAGCTTGGCTTGGCCGGCCCCGATGGCCCATCTGATGGTCAGGTCGCGCTGGCCCATGACGGGGATGGACTTGAAGTAACCACCGGGCCGGAACGTCTCCCGCACCGAGGCGCTGATCCTGGTGCAGTGAGTGAGCAGTATGCCTTCGATCTCGGGGTCTTCCACCGCCTCCAGAGACCGGCCGTCGTTCTCGGCCACGATCGTCTCGAGCACTTTCTTCTTATGCTGATAGTCCGCCGGCGAATTGCCGGCGATGATCACAAAGAACCCCGGCCCCTGCACCTCTTTGGAGAGGCGGACGAACGTGGCCATCTCCTCTTCGTTGCAGTTTGAGATGTTGGCCGAGACCATTGCCGCGTTGAAGCCCATCAGCTCGTAGCACACCTCGGCTTCGCCCAGAGAGATCTCCGCCTGCCACATCTGCTCCAGGGTGGGGAAACTGTAGTAGCGGGCCATCATGTTGTCCGGATGCTCCGCCAGCGTGTACCTCGGCGCGCACCCTTTGAGCGGGTACCTAGCCGGTCCCGGCCAGTGATAGAGCTTCATGGCTACTTTGGTCAGCACCCCTGGTGTCGTACTGGGCGGCACCACGCTGCTGACCAGAGACCGCAGCGACGGTCCAGGCCCGTCCCCGCAGAACCACTCGTTCACCGAGCCAAGGGAACCCATCTTGACCAACTCCCCATCGGGGGTGACCCACTCGACAGCCAGATGGTTGCGGTCGTCGGCGCCGCATGACTGATCCAGGTGCCCATGGCCCCGCAGCATGGCAGAGCACTGAGCGCCGGCTCCCTTGATGTTGGTGTTGAGCCCCCGCTTGAACAGCTCGGCCTGGAGCTGGGCAGAGGTCACGTAGGGCTCGACCACCGCGCACATGCTCTTCTCGTCGATCTCGACGATCTTGTCCATGCGTCGCAGATCGAGAAGGACCGTGCCGGGCACGAACACACCGGTCCAGCCAGTGCAGATGGGGCGGAACTGGAGCTTGAACTTGTTGCAGAGCCTTACTACCGCCTGAACCTCGACGGTGTCTTTCGGCATGATGACGGCCGCAAAGTCGGTCTTGAAATAGGCCGCCATCATCACCGGATCGTCGCAGATGTTCTCGTCGCCCACTACATCCGCGAACGCGCGATAGATTTCGCTACTGAGTGCCAACGTTGCCGACCTCCCTCATCATTGTTGCTGATGTAGCCATGGCCGCCGCACACCCGCGCCGATCAAGTGTGATGGGGGCGAGCCTCGGTGGGCTCGCCCCCATCTCGAAAAACGACCGCGAACTCTAGGGAGTCAGTTTGCTCACTCCCTTGAGCGGGATCACACCGTTGGGATCGAGCTCGTCCAAGACCTTGTACCACCACAGGTGATAGTTGGAGAGCTTCGGTCCGGTCTTCTCATCGATGACGTCGAGCGGAGACATGGTGAGCGCGAAGTAGTTCTCGTCGAGAGCCCTACCGCCCTCCTCCGACTCCCAGGCGTCGACGACCTTCCAGGCCTCGGGGTTCATGGGGCTGAAGGCGCAGAAGATCTCGGTCTTGCCGAGATGCCCGTGCTCCACGCCCCATCCGAAGAAGGCGCCTCCGTCGTCCACGATGAGGCCCTTTTCGATGAGAGGCTTCTTGGCCTCGCCCGCTCCGATGGCCCACCGGACGGTCAGGTCGCGCTGGCCCATGACGGGGATGGACTTGAAGTAACCGCCGGGCCGGAACGTCTCCCTGATGGCGCCGCTGACCCTGGTGCACTGGCGCATGAGGGTGTCCTCGATCTGCGGCTCTTCCTCCACGGCCTTGAGCGACTCACCGCCGGTGGCGGCGATGATGGTCTCGAGCACCTTCTTCTTGTACTCGAAGTCTTTCTCGGAGTTGCCGGCAAGGATCACCACGAAGCCGGGACCCTGTACCTCGCCCGCTATCTTGTGGAACAAGGCCTCCTGCTCTTCATTGGAGGAGGTGACGTTGGCCGAAACCATCGCCATGTTGATGCCGTACAGGATGAAGCAGATCTCGGCCTCACCAAGCTTGTACTCGGCATCCATGAGCTTGTCCACCGAGGGGAAGCTGTAGTAGCGCAGCATCATGTACGGCGGCTTCTCGGCGAGACTGTAGTTCGGCGAGTTGCCCTTGAGGTGGTACCGCTCCGGTCCCGGCCAGTGATAGACCTTGGTCGCCACCTTGGTGAAGACGCCCGGCGTGCAGCTCGGCGGCACCGTGCTCTGCACGAGGCAACGCAGCGACGGGCCGGGCCCGTCTCCGCAGAAGAACTCGTCACACGATCCCAGAGAGCCGATCTTGACCAGGTCTCCCTCGGGGGTCACCCATTCGACGGCCAGATGGTTACGGTCGTCGGCGCCGCAGGACTGGTCCATGGGTCCATGGCCGCGCAGCAACGCCGAACCCTGGGCTCCTGAACCTTTGATGTTGGTGTTGAGCCCCCGCTTGAAGAGCTCGGCCTGCAACTGCGCCGAGGTCACGTAGGGTTCGCACACCGCGTACATGTTCTTCTCGTCGATCTCGATGATCTTGTCCATGCGCCTGAGATCGAGCATGACCGTGCCGGGGATGAAGACTCCCGTCCAGCCGCAGCTGATAGGCCGGTATTTGAGTTTGTACTTGTTGCATAGCTTGACGACCGCCTGGACCTCGGCCGTGTTCCCGGGCATGATCACGGCAGCGAAGTCGGTCTTGTAATAGGCGGCCATCATCACCGGGTCGTCGCAGATGTTCTCCTCGCCCACTACATCCGCAAACGCACTGTAGATGTCTTTGTCTAGAGCCAAGACGTACCGCCCTCCTTCCTAAATGGCTTGATCAACCAGTTCGACGATGTCATACACCTTGAGAGCGCCGTCGTTCTTCGCGATGGTCTCCGCAAAGAGCTTCTCGCTCCACGGATCGGCGGTCGCGATAGCCTCGGCTCCGGTGCAGATCGCTTCCTCTATCCTCTCGTTCGCGGTCCACTCGGCGAACTCAGGATTGGAGTCGGTCACACCGCCGCAGGCGCCGCTGCACCAGGCGTATTCTTTGATCCTATCCATTTCGGTGAGGGTCACGCCGGGAAGACCGGCGAGTACCTGGCGGGGAGGTTCATAGACCCCGTTGGTGCCTCTGCGATACGGCCTCGGTGGGTCGAAGACGAACCGGTCGCCGGGGATCTTGGTGCCTTCCCAGTGGGCCCACGGCTCGCCCAGCCGGCCCAGATGGCAGGGGTCGTGATAGGTGACGTTCAGATCGACGTCGTTCTTCGGCTTGAGCTCGCCATTGCCGATGAGCTCCGCGATCAACTGGCTGCTGTGCACCACCTTGAGGTCACCTTTGAGACCGAAGCGCTCATAGAGCACAGCGTAGGTCTGGTAGCACATGGCGCAACTGGTCACCAGGGTCTTGGCGCCCGTCTTCTTGATGGCTTCCATGCTCTTCTTCGCCTGAGCCAAGAAGTCGGCCTCGTAACCCATCTCGTAGGCCCGGCCGCCACAGCAGGTCTCGGCGTCGCCCAGGATGCCGAACTTCACGCCGGCCTTCTTGAGTACGGACGCCGTGGCCTTGGCCACCTTCTGCATGTCTTTGTCGTAGCTGGTCAGACAGCCCACGTGGTAGAGGACGTCCACCTTCTTCGTGGCGGCGTCGGTGAGCCCCAAGCCCTCGGCCCATGCGCCGCGCTTGCCTTTGCCGGCCACCATGGTGCCCTGCTTGCGCATCCTGTCGACGACCTTGTCCAGCGCGGGATGCGCATGGCCGTCTTGCACGGCCTTGATGCGCAACTCCTGGATGGGCCTGAGCACTTCCATGTCCATGCCGTACTTGCAGGAGACGTCACAGGCGCCGCACATCTGGCAGTTGTAGATAACGTCGAGGTAGCGAGGGGTGTAGTTGAACCCCTTGTCGAGCGCCTCAGCTCCGAGATTCAGCCGGCCGCCACCCGAGTAGAAGTGGAAGTTGTACCTGGATATGCTGGGGCAGACATTTGCGTGCTCGAAGCCCTTCACCATCTGCAAGGGCACGAACTTGCAGGCCGAACACCGGCAGCACATGTTGTAATCGCCGGCATACTCTTCTAATGCCATCTCACTCCTTCCTTCTATTTCAAGAGCTGTGTCTTCAGCAGCTTTCATGCCGCTAGAAGCACAGCTTCCCCGGGTTCATGATGCCGTTGGGATCGAAGACCTTCTTTAGTTTTCCCAAGACGGCGACCGAAGCCGCGTCGCGGTTCATGATCGTTCTGGCGTTGTCGCCATACGGTCTGGAGAAGAAGGCGCCGGCGTTCATGAGTGTCTTCGTTGCCTGGTCGGCCAGGTCTTTGACCTGGCAGGCCTCTGCCTGGTTGTCGGGATCGTAGAACAAGTTGAATTCGATGTGGCAACCGCACCCCTGCACCATCGGCTGGATGTAGGTGCCCAGATCGGAGACCGGGTAGCCCGCCTTGCCGGCCAGACCGCACATGATCTCGTAGAAGTCCTTCGCCTTGTCGTTGGGAGACAAGAACATGACGTCCTCACAGGCTCCCCTGCCGCGCAGCTTCCAGTAGGGGTCGGGGCACGGCTGCTGTACGGCTTTCATGATCTGCCGCGCCGAGAGACTGCCCACGGATTTGGCCGGGTCCAAGCCGAGGCGCTTGGCCAGATCGGCGGTGTCGCTCAGGTAGGAGCTGACCCTTTCCTCCGGGTAGTAGTCGTACCCTGCGATCACGTAGAACAGGGTCCACGGCGGGAGTTCCGCCCGCAGGCGCTTGAAGTCCTTGGGCCATTCCTCGGCGAAGATGGAGGCCAGGTCGGTGCTCGAGAGCAGGAAACACTCGTTGGCCATCCTCAACCGGATGAGCCAAGCAGCCATCTCCATGAGCGGCTCCAGATCAGAGGAGCCCACCACGAAGGCCTCTTCGAGTTGAGGCAGGAGTTCGCAACGCATGGAGGCCCAGGTCACGATGCCCATGGTGCCCTGCGCGCCTTGCACCAGACGGTGCCAGGTGGCCACGTGCGGTCCGTAGGGAGCCTTCTGCACGCCGCCGACCTTCCACTGCTCCTCGATGGTGCCCGGTCCGGCCGCCTGGCCGGTACGGAAGTCCTCGCCGGCCCCGAAGACCACTTCGAGACACGCGATGGGGTCGGAGATATCCCATTGATACTTGGGCATCACTACCGGTTCTCTGTCGAGCAGGCTGCCTACGACGCTCTTCGTGCTCCTCGGCAGCAGAGGCATGTTGAGCCTGATGCCCTCCTTCTTGGTCGCTTCGACCAGTTCGCCGAAGGTGACGCCGGGTTCGACCATGCAGACGCGGCGAGGCCGGTCGACGAAGACGATCTTGTTCATGCCGCTGAGATCGGCGACGATGGCGCCACCGATGCCCGGCACCGTATCGCCCTTCATGTGCGGAGCACCGGAACTCACCGGCACCAAGGGAGTGAGTGTTTCGTTTGCTACGGCCACCAGCTGTCTCACCTCGTCGGCGCTGCGGGGCTTCACCACGTAAGCCGGCCGCACCTTGTTGACGAAGCTGATGTCTTTGGAGTATGCGTCCAGCGTCGCGGCATCGTCGCTGACGTTCGCACCCCCTACGATCTTCGTAAGCTTCTGTTTTGCGATCATCGTGTCTTCCTTGCCTCCTCCTCAGTCTCGATCACGGGTTGGGCTGTAAACGATACTTCTGTAAGGGGATCGGGACGGTGGAGAGCTTCGGCCCGCCGTCTCCCTGTTCGATAGTGATCCATTTGAGCCAGTTCTCGTCGTCGCGCTGGGGAAAATCTTCGCGGAAATGCTGCGCGCGGCTCTCCTCGCGCATCAGCGCCGCTGTGTAATTGAACTCGGAGACCATGAGCATGCTCTCCGCCGAGTGATAACGGGCCAGATCGTGGGGATCGGCCGCACCGACGCGCGCGAGCTTCTGCCGCGCGTCGTCCAAGATGCCAAGCGCCTCGTTCATCCGGCCGGCTTCGCGGATGCGATTGTACTTCATGGGCACGATCGCTTCGTGCACCCTGTAAGTGACATCGTAAGCGTCGACATCGCCGGCACGGCCCAAGGGAGCCATGACCCTGGCGATCGCCCGGTCGGCATACGCCCGGTCGACATCCACCAGCGGGACACCCAAGGCGTAGGCCGCCGCGTCTTCGCCGGCCGCGAACCCCGTCACCGCCGCCGATTGGACCCCCAGGCCCGCCTGGCTGCCGCCCCCGTTGGTCCACAGGTTGCTGCAGGCGCCACCGGCAGCCCACAGGCCCGGCAGTGTCGTCCGGCAGTGCGGATCGACCCACATGCCACCGCCCGTGTAAAGCAGCCTCGGCCACATCTCCATGGTCTCTTTGGACGGGTCGATGCCGGCCTTCTCCCTCAGCAACAGCATGGTGTCGTTGGCCATGATGTGCGACAGGTCTTCGACGAACTCTTCGCAGAGCCCGGCGATCTCGTCGTTGGTGAGGCCGTTCAGGTTGAGACGGATGGGGCCCAGTCCGGCCTTGACCTCTTCGTACATGGCGTGGATGACCCTGGGGTCGAAGGTCAGGACCGCGTGCTCACCCACCATCAGCTCGGGGTAGTACTTGCCCATGATCTTCTCGCCGCGGGCGTTCTCGAGATACAGGTAGAAGTGGATGCCCATGAGCTCCTTGCCGAGCTGCTTGATGCCCCACACGTACATGCTGTTGAACTCGGCGTTGGTGAGTTGCGCCCCGGCCCGGTAGCCCATGGCCGGTCCCTCGCCCAGCACCGAGCTGTAGGTCTTCTCATGCTGATAGCCGCAGTTGCCGGTCGCCACGATGGTGGCCTTGGCGTTGAACTCATAGATGCGTCCGTCGAGGAGCCCGAAGCCGACTGCGCCCACCACCTGGTCGCCGTTCTTGAGCAGGTCGATGGCGAAGATCTTGTCCATCATCCTGACCCCGCGGGCCTTCGCCGTGCGCCGCAGAGACTCAAGCGACTTGGGTGCATCGAAGAGCGTGACGTGGATGTTGGGCCCCCAGGTGAGGACCTCGATATCCCCGTCCTTACGCAGGAACTTCAGCCCCAGATCGGCCAAGTCCATGGTGGTCTGATGCATGCGGCCACCGAAAGCCCAGGTCCAGTCCTGGTTATTGAAGAAATGGCTGTCCCTGGTGACCTTCTCAGCCCAGGTGTCGACATACGAGGGGTACACGTAGGCGAGGATGCCCCCGCCGATGGGCACCTGGCCGCTGTAGCCGATGCCGCACTTGTCGATCATAAGGACGTCCGCGCCGGCTTCCTTGGCTTTCAGGGCGGCACACATACCGGCGCCCCCGGCGCCGAGCACCAGAACGTCCGTGGTGAGTGTGACCCTCGGTAGACCTGTATCGCTCATGCCACCCTCCCCTAGTACGGCGACACGAGTTCGCCCCGTGCGCGCTCGGGGGAGATGTCGAAGCACCCCTCTGTGCAGAACGATTCGCATCCCCAGCAGGCTATGCAGTCCATCGGGTAAGCGACGTATGCCTTGTTCTCTTCTTCGTCCATCCGCAAGACGTCCATGGGGCAGGCGGCCACACAGTTGCCGCACCCGATGCAGTTCTCCGGGTAGAAGTTGCGAATAGCCATCCGCGTCACTCCTCTAGAAGGTAGTGAGTCTGATCCACTGGCCCACCATGTAGCTACACATGTCGGAAGCCAGAAACGCCACCGCCGGAGCCACATCTTCGGGCGTACACAACCTGTGCAGCGCCGACATGCGCCGGAACACCTCCTTGTGCTCCTCGGTGGTGGTCACATTCAGACCCGTCTCCCCCAGACCAGGTGCTATCCCGTTCACGATGATGCCCAGCGGCGCCACCTCCAAGGCCAGCGAGTGGGTGAAGGCCTCCACCCCGGCCTTGGCAGCCCCATACGTCGAGACGGTAGGCAGGCCCTGGCCGCCCGACGTGTTTATGATGCGCCCATACTTCTGCTCGGCCATGTATGGGATAACGGCCTGAGCGACGTTCATCTGCCCGTAGAGGTTGATGCCGATGTCCAAGTCCCAGTCGGCCTTGGTCTTCTGGGCGAAGGGCTTGTCGGCACTGCTCTTGCCCGCGTTGTTGACCAGGATGTCGACTCGCCCGAGTTGCTCGACGGCCTTCTCGACCGCGGCATCTATCTCGGCGCGGTCGGTGACGTCCATCTTGACCGCGAGCGCCCGCCGGCCGAGCTTCTCCACCATCGCGGCCGTTTCTTCGGCCCAGGCCTGGTTGACGTCGGCACAGACTATGTCGCAGCCTTCTTCGGCCAGGAAGAGGGCGATGGCCCTGCCATAGCCTGTGGGGCTCCCGGCACCGGTCACAAGAGCTACTCTATCCTTGAGCTTGAGGTCCATTGCGCCTCCGACTCGGGGGTTTAGGGGCGAGATCCGCCCCTCTTCAGTACGTTCCGAACTCTCTGGTTGCTTCCGCCCAGACCCGAACCATCTCTGGGTCGCTGCCCACCATCTCACCTACCGCTGTGGACATGATGAAGCCACCGTTCTTGCCCACCCTCTCGCAGACCTCCTTGGTGCGGGCGCGCACCGCTTCGGCCGGTCCGGCCGCCAGGAGCGAGTTGGGCATCCCCCCGATGATGCACATAGTGTCGCCCAGTACTTCTTTGACCTTGAAGATATCGCTCGACTGGAAGTAGCCCACGGTCTTCCCCTTGGGGAGTTGGGCGAGATGCCCCAGCCTCTTGTCCCAACATCCCTCGTAAAACACCACCGGCGTGATGCCGTTGTCGACCAGGGTCTCCAGCATGCTCTTGAGCTGCGGCCAGTAGAAGACCTCGAACTGCTCGATGGACATGAACCCGTCGGAGCCCCGGTGCAACGGCAAAAAGGCTTTGGGCACGCCCATGGCCTTGGAGGCGTTGATGGCGAACTCGCGCGTCGTCTCGGGCACGCGGATGCCCCCTGCTTCGGCACTCTTCAGGGCCATGAACTGCCAGCCGAACATGCTCATGTCGCCGTACGTGTTGTCAACAAATACGTACCGCCACGCCCCATCCGGAGTCTGCTGGGAGACGATGAAATCCACAGCACGGGCCACCGGCTCGCGCAGCCAGCGTCCGCCCGCGGGGTCAGACCGCAGTGCATAGGCTTCGGCGAGGGCGAAGGTCGCCATCCCGTGACAGTAGTTGCCGGCGATGTAAGACGCCTTGCCGCCCAGATAGCCGTCGGAGGAGACAGCGTTGTACTCATTGAGAATGACAGGGGCGGCGGACAAGGTCGCTGACATGGCGATCACAGAGAAGGTCGATATGGCCTTCGATATTGAGAAGGAGGACCTGTATGCGGTGTTGGAGATGATCCCTCCGGAGGACCTGGAGAGGTTGGCCGAGGAGCATCCCTGCCTGCTGAGGGCGATGGAGGAATGGGACGACGAGGTCATCACCGTGGCCTTGGACGGGATGGTGCATCTGAACCTGAAAGCCTGGGATAAGAATGGCTGCCTGGACGTGAAGCTGCAGGCGTTCTGGTATGGGGACATCACCATTTACATCGACGGGGAGGAGGTGCTGGCCCTGGAGCTGAGGAACTTGCAGATCATGGCCCACGTCAC
>ENA-UOUL01000718-UOUL01000718.1-bioreactor-metagenome-genome-assembly--contig:-NODE-718-length-54723-cov-5.834736_pt1 | contig 54723 bp, 38 predicted proteins | sample MGYA00249838_ERZ747220 | MGnify/ENA primary metagenome ERZ747220 (study PRJEB28778, sample SAMN05720191) | bioreactor metagenome | isolation source: Anaerobic biogas reactor | place: USA:Washington... | reverse complement strand
ATCGCGGCCAATGCTCAACTATTGGAGCGGAATTGTGAACGTGACGTATGCGTGTCCAATCTGTCATGAAGGGACTCGAGCCGAGTTTGATGCCGGTGCCAAGCATCTCACGTGCCAGGCGTGTGGGCAGCAACTGCGCCGATTGCAGATGACCCGCCATCAGCTGGAAAGCCAGTGGCGCTGTACGACCTGAAGCTGCTCCATCCGCACTGCTATAGCGAAACCACCTCGCATAGCCGCCTTAACCCTATCTCGGCCCTGGTATCTGTAGTACTTGCATACTCGGTCGGACGTGGTCGCAAAGTCGGGATTATTACCCCCTATAACGCACAGTCCCGACTGATCAACCGTTTGCTCAAAGACCTGAACCCGGGAGATACAAATGTCCGGGTCGCTACGGTGCATCGTTATCAAGGTTCAGAGAGCGATATCATCATCTTCGACACTGTCGAGGGTAGCCCCAAACGACCCGGGCGTCTAGTTGTCGGAGATATCGACAGTACGGCGATGAGATTGGCAAATGTCGCCATCAGCCGGGCCAAAGGCAAGTTCATTGCGCTCGCAGATTACTCCTACATGCACGAGCACTTCAGCGGCAGCGACAGCTTCCGACAGCTTCTGGATGCTATAGCGAGGCAATCGGCACCAGAACAACCAGACTGGCGTATATATGATGACGCATTGCCTGGTCTGCAGTTCTTCAGCAAAGGGATGGACGCGAAGGTGCCCATCGAAACGGATCTAGGCGAAGCTCACGAAGAGATCGCCATCACTTGGCCAGTCCCGCTTGGTCCTTACCATATCTCGCCTCAAGCGCTCAGACACTGCGACTCAGATCACGTACGGTTTTGCATCACTGGTCGAGGAAGCCAGAGCTTCCACATTGGGCTGAGAAACGCAAGAATCTGGCACGGGAACCAGCAGACACATCTGGGCATCGTAGGAATCGACCGGAAACGGCTCTGGCTCTATCTGGACCCGGAGTCACCGCAAGGGCCTGTGGTGCGTCTTGACTTTCCGGAGACTACAAAGCTGCTCTACGCCTTTCTGCAACTGATTCCAGAGGAAGAACTGAGGCTGGGAACACTGGAACAGAAGATCGAAGGCCGTCACGAGTTGGTTGGTTTGTGCCCCCAGTGCGGCAATCCGCTTTGGCCAAAAATTGGAAGGTACGGCGCATACCTCGCTTGCACGGGTGGTGCATGCGGATTCACAAAGCGCATGACCGCATCTGACGCGACAACCTTGGCGCGTGTCATGGGCCTGGTATGTGAGTACTGCGGGGGACAGGCAATTGGCCGCAAAAAGGACCTATCCATCTTTCTCGGATGTGTCAACTATCCAGAGTGTCGCTGGACCAAGTCCATTGATGATCTCATCTAGGCTCAATCAGGGCGCAAGACACCGCCGCATCAACTGGGATTCCCCCGAGTAGTGCGAACACGCCCGCCCTGTGCTATACTCCCCTCATCCCTCCCGCGAAAGGAGCCCTGCCATGCCTTCCCGACCCAACCTCCTCTACGTCTTTGCCGACCAGATGCGCGGCTCGGCGCTGGGCGGCGAGCCAACGCGCACCCCCCACCTCGACCGGCTGGCCGCGCAGGGGCTCTGTTTCCGCCACGCCATCGCCAACACCCCCGTCTGCACCCCCAGCCGCGGCTCGCTCCTCACCGGCCGCCACGCCCTCACCTGCCGCTGCCTCGCCAACGACCTGCGCCTGCCCGAGGATGAGCGCTCCATCGCCGACGAACTCCATGACGCGGGTCATCGGGCCGGCTACATCGGCAAGTGGCACCTGGACGGCATCTCGCGGCACATGTTCACCCCGCCGGGGCGCCGCCGCCACGGCTTCGACGACTATTGGGCCGCCTACAACTGCAACCACCAGTACCTCGACTGCCGCTACTACGAGGACGACGACCCCGCGCTGAAGCGCGTCGCCCGCTACGACGCCGACGTGCAAACCGACCAGGCCATCGGGTTCCTGGAGCGGTTCCAGGAGGGGTGCCGTACCGGCACCCCCTTTTGCCTCTTCCTCTCCTGGGGCCCGCCGCACGACCCCTACCGCCAGGTCCCGACCGAGTTCTTGGAGATGTACCCGCCGGAGGAGGTGGCGCTGCGCCCCAACGCCGAGGGCGCCGACCGCGCCGCCATCGCCGGCTATTACGCCCACGTCACCGCGCTGGACCGGAACGTGGGGCGGCTGATGGACGCGCTGGACCGGCTAGGGTTGGCGGAGAACACGCTCGTGGTCTTTTCCTCCGACCATGGCGACATGCTCTGGGCGCACGGGCGGCTGAACAAGCAGCAGCCGTTCGAGGAGAGCATCCGCGTGCCGCTGGTGATGCGCTGGCCGGGGCGACTGCCCGCCGGGGAGGTCCGCGACACGCTCATCAGCATCGCCGACTATGCGCCGACCTTCCTGGGGCTGCTGGGCCAGCCCGTCCCCGCCGCCATGAACGGCCTCGACTTGAGCGGCGTGCTGCTGGGCCGCAGTCACCTGGAGCCGAGCTCGGTCTTGATCAACAATTATGTCGCGTTCGACCAGGCGCGGGCCTACCAGCCCTGGCGCGGCGTGCGCACCCGGCGCCACACCTACGCCCGCTGGCTGCAAGGCGGCGCGCTGCTCTTCGATAACGAGCGCGACCCCTACCAGATGCGCAACCTGATGGCCGAGCCGGGGCATGAGGCGCTGGCTGCCGAGCTGGAGGGGGAGCTGCAAGGGTGGCTCCGGCGCCTGGGCGACGATTTCGCCCCGGGGGAGGAGCATCTGCGCCAGCTCGGCCAGTGGGAGGAGTGGCTGATCCGCGAGGAGCACTTCTACGGGTTCAGGACCAGCAACTTTTAGTCGCGCTCGGCGATGAACGGCTAGAATCAGGCTTGGGCACTCCATGCCGCGGAGGCCCAGAAGCCCGATTCCATCGGGCGCTGTCGCATAGCCCGGCGACTGGTCGCCGGGCGGGGGATGCCGGGCGCAACTAGCCCGCCTTGCGGCAGATGGCGATGATGTGGTTGCCCAGATCGGCGCAGCCCGGCTCCCGGCAGGCCTCGATCTCCATGCGCAGCAGCTCCCGCCAGGCCTCCGCATCGCCCTGGATAGTCTGCAAGAACTCGCCCCAGGTGGTGGAGAGGCAGTTGCTGGCCGAGAGGGCCTCCACGGTTGCGCCGGCCCGCTCCAGCAGCGCCCGCAGCTCGGCGGCCCGGTACAGGTGACAATAGTTGTTGCTCGCCTCCGGCGTCTCCGGCGAGAGGTCCCCCGAGTCGATGATCCGCCGGTTCACCGCCCAGTCCAGCTTGAACAGGCTGGGCAGGCCCTCGTGGACGGTCCCCCACAGGCTCATCACCCCCAGGAAAAGCAGCCCGCCGGGCCGGGTCACCCGCAACAGCTCCGCCAGCGCCCGGTCGCGCTGGTCAAAGACGTAGCTCAGCGGGCCGCCGTAACAGACCACCGCGTCGAACTCGCCATCGGCGAAATGCCCCCGCAGGTCGCACATGTCGCACTCGACCCAGCGCTCCACGGCCCCGGCGTAACCCAGTTTGGGCGCGTTCTCGCGGTTGAGCGCCAATTGCACCGGCGAGATGTCCGCCACCACGATGCGCTGCACCAGCTTGGCCAGCTCCACGGTAAACCGCCCGGGCCCGGCGCCGATCTCCAGGACGCGATCGCCAGGGCGCAGGTGCTCGCGCAGGTAGTGCAGGTGCACCTCGAACTTGACCCGCTGCACCAGGTGCTTGTCCCAGCGCTCCCACTCCTTGACCCCGTAGGCGTCGTAAAAGGCCCGCAGCCACTCCGGATCGTAGGTCGTCATGCGCCGCCTCCCTTCGCTCCCAAGGCCATTATAACACCAAGTGGCAGTGGGCATCCCGGCCGTTTGGTCTCTGCCCCAACTCTAGTATAATAGGCGCATGTCCACGCCCGCCGTCACCATCTTGGCCGCGAACCCTTTTCGCGCCTGGCTGGATGGAAAGCGAGAGGTCTCCCTCATGCTTTCCACGCCCACCACCCTGGGCGCGCTCTTGTTGCGCCTGCCGCGCGAGTTCGCCGCCTTCCCGCGCCTGCCGGTGGAGGACCGCTACCTGCTGCAAAGCGAGCTGCTGGTCTATGCCGACGGCCGCTTCCTGCGCCCGGACGATCGCGTGGCCCCGGGCATGACCCTGGAGCTGCTCCCCTCCACCGCGGGGGGCTGAGAGGAGTATCGGATGACCTTTGGCTATCATGACCGCATCGCCCGCGTCGACCTGACCACCGGCCAGGTGACCTATCTGGCCCTGGAGGAGCGCGTGCTGCGCCAGTACCTCGGCGGGACCGGCCTGGCGCTGCGCCTGCTCTACGACGAGACGGGCGCGGAGGTGGACCCGCTGGGCCCGGGCAACCTGCTGGCCTTCATGGTCGGCCCCTTCGCCGGCACCCGCGTCCCCACCTCGGACCGCTTCGCCGTGGCGGGGCGCTCGCCGCTCACCGGCGCCTGGGGCGAATCGGATTGCGGCGGGCGCTGGGCGGGCGCGCTCAAGGGCGCCGGCCTCGACGGCCTGCTCATCGGCGGCGCGGCCAGCTCTCCCGTGTACCTCGAGGTCGAGGACGGCCAGGTGCAACTCCGTGACGCCTCCGCCTATTGGGGCGTGGACACCTACGACCTCGACCTGGGCGGCGAGATGGTCTGCATCGGGATCGCCGGGGAACGGCTGCTCCCTCACGCCGCCATCATGACCGGGCGCTCCGCGGGCCGGGCGGCCGGGCGCACCGGGCTGGGCGCGGTGATGGGCTCCAAAAAGCTCAAAGCCATCGTCGCCCGCGGCCGGGCGCGCGCGCCGCTCTATGACGCCGATGGGCTGGCTGCCTCCGTGCGCGAGGCGATGCCCAAGATTCGCGAGAACACCAAGCGCATGCACGATTACGGCACCGGCGGCGGCCTCGAGACCTTTGAGCGCGTCGGCAACCTGCCCATCCAGAACTGGCGCAAGGGAAGCTGGCCCGAGGGCGCCGCCAAGATCTCGGGCCCGCACATGGCCGAGACCATCCTCACCGGCAATTACGCCTGCGGCGGCTGCCCCATCGCTTGCGGCCGCGAGGTGGAGGTGACCAGCGGTCCCTTCGCCGGGGTCAAGGGCGCCGGGCCCGAGTACGAGACGCTGGGCTCCTTCGGCTCCATGTGCCTCATCGACGACATCGAGGCCATCGCCAAGCTCAACGAGCTCTGCAACCGCTACGGCCTGGACACCATCAGCGTCGGCTGCACGGTGGCCTTTGCCATGGAGGCGCAAGAGAAGGGGCTGATCGAGGGCGGGCCCACCTGGGGCGACGGCGAGTCGGCGGTCCGGCTGGTCCACGAGATCGCCCAGGGCAGCACCGCGCTGGGCCGCTTGATGAGCCAGGGCGTCCGGCGTGCCGCCGAGGCGCTGGGCGGGCGGGCGCTGGAATTCGCCATCCACGTCAAGGGGATGGAGCTGCCCATGCACGACCCCCGCGCCTACTCGGGCATGGCCGTCGGCTATGCCACCTCCGCCCGCGGCGCCTGCCACCTGCAATCGCTGGCCAGTTTCCCCTCGCGCGGCGTGGGCATGCCCGAGCTGGGCTTTGGCGACCCGGAGCGGACCGACGACGCGGTGCACGGCGTCATCAACGCCCGCTACCAGGACATGATGTGCCTCTACGACTCGCTCAAGCTGTGCAAGTTCACCCAGTTCGCCAAGGTGAACCTCACCGATATCGCCAACTGGTTGCAGCGCGTCACCGGCTGGGACGTGACCGTGGACGAGCTGATGCAGACCGGCGAGCGGATCAGCAACCTGAAGCGGCTCTACAACGCCCGCCTGGGCCTCAGCCGCAAGGACGACACCCTGCCGCCGCGGATTCTCACCCACCGGCGCGGCGAGGGCGGCACCCCCGATCACCTGCCCCACCTGGGGCGGCTGCTGGCCGACTATTACGCCTTCCGCGGCTGGGATGAAGAGGGCATCCCCGCGCCAGCCAAGCTTCGCGAGCTTGGGCTGGCTTGATCGATCACACCGAACAAACCATAGGAGGTCCAACCATGAGCCAAGTTTTGCTGAGCGGTTTCGCCGACGAGATTTCGCCCGACCTGGAGGAGCAACTGGATACCCTCGCCACCGAGGGGATCAAGCACATCGAGTTCCGCGGCGTCTGGAACAAGGGCGTGATGACCCTCACCGACAACGAGCTGGACAAGGTCAAGGCCGCGCTGGACAAGCGCGGGTTCAAGATCTCCTCCATCGGCTCGCCCATCGGCAAGGTGCCCATCGACGCCGATTTCGAGGAGCACCTGGTCTCCTTCCGGCGCGCCATCGCCATCGCCAAAAAGCTGGGGGCGCCCTACATCCGCCTCTTTTCCTTCTACCTGCCCAAGGACCAGAACCCGCTGCAATACCGCGACGAGGTGATGCGCCGCATGAAGGGCCTGGTGGACGCCGCGGCGGGCTCGGGGCTGATCCTGCTGCACGAGAACGAGGCCGATATCTATGGCATGCCCAGCGATCGCTGCCTGGACATCCTCCAGACCGTCAACAGCCCCACCCTGCGCGCCGCCTTCGACTTTGCCAATTTCGTGCACGCCGGCGAGTACCCCAACGACAAGGCCTTCGCCCGGCTGCGCCCGTATATCGAATACATCCACGTCAAGGACATGCTCATGGCCGAACAGCGCGTGGTCCCCGCGGGCGAGGGCGATGGGCAGGTCAAAGAGATCCTCAAAGAGCTGTTGGGCAGCGGCTGGACCGGCTTTCTCTCGTTGGAGCCGCACCTGGCGCATGCCGGCCAGTTCCGTGGCTTTAGCGGCCCCGAGAATTTCCGCCGGGCCGCCCAGGCCCTCAAAAAGATCCTGAACGAGCTGGGCGTCTCTTACGCCTGAGCCACAAAAACAGGGGCCCTGGCCGCGCGTCCGCGCGGCCAGGGCCCTAACCAAGGAGGAGGAGAAGGACCGATTGCGCAAGCACCCGGCGGATCGCCTCGGTGCTTGGCTTATATAACCCCCGACCTTTCCCCAAGATGCGTCCGCCAGCGCGTATTGCGCCCTGTCTTTGGCTAACCCGCCAGCCCCCTGGCATAGGCGGCGTTCCTGGCCCCCTGGTCGATGATCAACGAGGTCATGGTGAGCGAGCCGCCCACGGGCTGGTCGTTGAAATAGAGGGCCGTTTCCCCCGGCTGCTGCAGAGCGAGCGCATAGAGCAGCGGCAAATAGTGTTCGGGCGTGGGCACCGCCAGCCGGACCGCGTCGCCCAACTGGGTATAGTCGGCCAGCTCCGCGTGGCGTCCCTCGTCGATCAGCCGTTTGAGCAGCGCATTCGCCTCCAGCGCCCAATCCAAGCCAAAGGGCGTGTTCAGGTCGTCCAAGCTGCCGCTCCGCAGCACGATCCGGCGCAGGTTGTGTACCATGTTGCCGCTGCCGAGCACCAGGACTCCCTGGCGCCTCAAAGGGGCCAGCGCTTTGGCCAGGGCATAGTGTCGCGGCCCCGGCAGGGAAGCGTCCAGGCTGAGCTGGACAACCGGGATATCGGCGTCGGGGTACATCGGCTTGAGCACGCTCCAGCACCCGTGGTCCAGCCCCCAATCCTGATCGAGCCCCACGGCGATCCCCTGCAGAACCTCCTGGGCTCGCTGGGCCAGCGCCAGGCTGCCCGGGGCGGGGTACTGCGCCTCGTAGAGCGCCCGGGGAAAGCCTCCAAAGTCGTGGATGGTGCGCGGCCGGTCCATGGCCGTGACCAGCGTGCCCCAGGTTTCCCAGTGCGCCGAGATGCACAGGATGGCCCGGGGCTGGGGCAGGACCTGTCCCACCCGCCGCCAGGTCAGGGAGAAGGCGTTGCGCTCGATCGCGTTCATCGGGCTGCCGTGCCCGACAAAGAGGACCGGCATCGGTTCCGTGGCGTGCTGGTCGCTTGGATCGAGCATCGGTTGGTCCATGATCCCCTCCTACTTTTGGCTAGTAGCAGCATAGCACCGAGGCCGCGACGCCGCAAATCCACAGGGCCGGGGCGCCTTCCCCTGGCGGCGCGCTTTCCGCCTCTTTGCGGGCGATTGACACGGCCCGCCGCGCGTGATAGAATGACAAAAGGCGCTCCCCTAGCCCACGGGACGTCGCCACCAGGGCGCACCTTGCGCGCCACCCGGAAGGAGCCCGACCATGAAGCGGTCCCTCTTGCTTGCGCTGGCCTGCTTGGCCCTGCTTCTCGCGCTATTCAGTACCCCCCTGGCCCTGCCCGCCCGCGCCGACACGGCGCTGTCGCAGGCCGACCTGGACGCCCTGGCGCTCAAAGGCGAGGCGCTCCCCCCTGCCCTGGCGGCCAAGATCGCCCCGGATCTGCTCCGATCGCTCTATGCGGAGCCGGCGGCGGATGCGCCAGAGCATCCGAAGGATGCGCCGGAGGCGACCTTCCTGGTGGTCCTCCGCGACCAAGCCGACCTGGAGCCGGCGGCCCGGATCGCCGCCCGGGCGGAACGACGCTGGGCCGTCTATGATGCCCTGCGCCAGACGGCGGAGCGCTCGCAGCAGGACATGGTGGCCGCGCTGGCCGCCCTGCAAGCCGCGGGGCACGTCCGCGCCTTCCAATCTTTCTTCATCTTCAACGGGCTCGCGGTCACCGGCGACCTTCACGCGCTCTTGAGCCTGGCCGCGCGCCCCGAAGTCGCCTACATCTATCCCAACCGCACCCATACCCTGCCGCCGCGCCCCGCCTCCGGCGCCAGTTCCGCGGCTGAGCCTGACGCAGCCGCGCCCGTCATCCCCTGGAACATCACCCAGATCCGCGCCGACCTGGTCTGGGGCGGCTTTAACGTCACCGGCCAGGGCATCGTCGTCGCCAATATGGATACCGGCGTGGACTATCAGCATCCCGCGCTGCTGCACAGCTACCGTGGCTATGATAGCGGCGCGGTCTCGCATAGCTACAACTGGTACGACGCGACGGGCGGCTACCCCACCGTGCCGCAGGATGGGAATGGGCACGGCACCCACACCATGGGCACCATCGTCGGCTCCGAGCCGGACGGCAGCAAGGTGATCGGCGTGGCCCCTGGCGCCGAATGGATCGCCGTCAAGATCTTTACCGACGCCGGCGAGGCCACCGACGTCACGATCCTGGAGGGCTTTCAGTGGATATTGGCCCCCACCGATCTCCTAGGCGCGAACCCCGACCCCGCCAAGGCCCCCGATATCGTCTCCAACTCGTGGGGGAGCGACGAAAGCGCCGACCTCACCTTCCGCGAGGCCCTGCGCGCCTGGCGCGCCGCGGGCATCTTTTCCGTCTTTGCCTCCGGCAACGAGGGCCCGGGCGCAGGGACCGTCAACGCCCCGGCCAGCCTGCCCGAGGCGGTAGCCATCGGCGCGGTAGATATCGACAGCGAGATTGCCATGTTCAGCAGCCGCGGCCCCTCTCCCTGGGGCGAGGTCAAGCCCGATATCGTCGCGCCCGGCGTGGACATCTATTCCAGCGTGCCGGGCGGCGGCTATGAGCGAGGCTGGAACGGCACCTCCATGGCCACGCCCCACGTCGCCGGGCTGGCGGCGCTGCTGTGGGATGCCGACCGCCGCTACAACGTCACGCGCTTGCTCGGGGCCAAGGATAACCCCACCCTCACCATCACCGAGACCAAGCAGATCCTGATGCAGACCGCCGTGGAGCTGGGGCCCGCCGGGCCGGATAACGCCTACGGCTGGGGCCTCGTGGACGCCTACCAGGCGGTGCGCACCGTCATCCCCCACGGCTCGCTCCGCGGCCGCGTGACCGACGCCACGACGGGACTGCCCGTGCCGGGCGCTCTCATCGTCATGGCCAGCCGCGAGCATGGCGGCGCCGCCAAGACCCTGAGCAACGCCCAAGGGGAATACCGCCTGGACGTCGCCGCGGGCCTCTACGACGTGACCGCCAGCTCCTTTGCCTACCAGCCCGGCCTCGTCCCGGGCATCCAGATCATGCGCGACGCCAACCTCCAGCTCGACTTGGCCCTGACGGCCCAGCCCGCCGGGACCGTCCAGGGCACGGTCCGCAGCGCCGCCACCCTGCTGGGCCTTCCCGCCAAGGTGCAAGTCCTGGATACGCCCGTGGTCGCCCAGGCCAATGCAGCGGGCCAATACACGCTGAGGCTACCCGCGGGGACCTATACCCTGCGCGCCTTTGCCGATGTCCCTGGTTACCGCGGCGTCCAGCCCGCCCCACTCACGGTCACCGCTGGCGCGACGGTCACGCTGAACCTCGCGCTGCCCGCCGGCCCCACGATCCTGCTGGTCAATGCCGACGTCTGGCGGCAGGAGAAGAAGGGCGACTATTACGAGCGCTCCCTGAGCGCCAACCTCTACGATTATGACGTCTGGGATATCGCAGCCTTTCCGGAGGGCAACCCCTCCGCCACCGACCTGGCCCCTTACGATGTGGTGATCTGGTCGCACCCCAAAAACTCGCCGGGCTATATCGGCGCCTGGCCTGCCCTGGCCGCCTATCTGGATAGCGGCGGCGCGCTGCTGATGACCGGGCAGGATATCGGCTACTGGGACGTGGAGCGCGAGTACGCCGCAGCCACCTACCGCAGCCGCCTGCACGCCTCCTATGTGCGCGATGATGTGAACCTGACCCAGGTGACGGGCTTGCCCGCGGGCGTCCTGGCTGGGTTGCACCTGACCCTGGGCGTGCCAGATAGCGCCCAGAACCAGACCTATCCTAGCGAAATCGCCCCCGCCGACAGCCTCGCCCTGCCCATCGCCCGCTATGTCGGCGATGGCTATGCTGGCGTGCAGATCGACGACTGCAGCAGCCGGGTCGTCTATCTGGCCTTCGGCCTGGAGGGCCTGGGCGAGCTGGAGCGCCAGGTGGCCCTGGCGCGCGCCCTGGATTGGCTCAGCCAGCCCAGGCAACCGCATGACGTCGCCTTGGCGGCATCCAACCGCGCCCAGTCCGGCGTCATGGGGCAGTCCATCGCCTTCCACCTGAGCCTGGTGAATACCGGCCAACAGGCCGATGCCTTTACGCTGTCCGTGACCGGGAGCGCTTGGCCGGTGCATTTGCTGGATCTCGACGGCAACCCCCTCTCGACGCTGTCGCTGGGGCCTTGCAGCTCGGCAGAGGTCGTGGTGCAGGTGGATATCCCGGCCACCGCCGGCATCGGCGAAAAGGCGCTTCTGACCGTCGTCGCCCAGTCCACCACCCAGGCCCACGTGCAGGCCGAGGTGACGCTGGAGGCCACCGCCTTCCCCACCTGGCAAACCGCGACGCCGCTCCCCACGCCGCGCTCGCGCCTGGCCGCGGTGGGCATCGGGCGACAGGTCTATGTCATCGGCGGCGAGACGGCGACCTCCTACGCCAATAACGTCGATATCTATGACCCCGCCAGCGGCGCGTGGCAATCCGGCAGCGCCAAGCCCACCCGCGCCGCGCACCTCTCCATCGCCGCCATCGGCGCCAAGATCTATGCGCCCGGCGGCTATAACGGCGTCGGCCTGCGGGCCCTCGAGGTGTATAATGCCACGGCCAACGCCTGGTCCGTGGCGGCCAGCCTGCCCGAGCCACGCTATGGGCACGCCACCGTCGCCCTCGACGGCCAGATCTATGTCATGGGCGGCCTGGATGGCGAGCGTTACACCCAAACCACCTGGCGCTATAACCCGGCCGCCGACTCTTGGACCGCGTTGGCGGCCATGCCGCAGGCTGGCGCCTACGCCGCCGCAGCCGCCCTCGATGGCAAGATCTATGTCCTCGGCGGCCGCAACGCCACGCAAGAGGATCTGCCCTACGTGCAGATCTATGACCCGGCCGCCGACGCTTGGACCCTGGGCCGCGAGATGGAGACGCCGCGCATGGGCGCCGCAGCGGTGGCCTGGGATGGGCGCATCTATGTGGTCGGCGGAGGCTACACCGCGTTCCTGGACCTGGTCGAGCGCTACGACCCCGCGGCCGATCGATGGGAGGCCCTGATCCCCCTGCAACAGGGGCGGCGCACCCTAGGGTTGGCCCTGGCCTGCGGCAGCTTGTACGCCATCGGCGGCTGGGATGGACAATATGCCGCCACCAACGAGTCGCTCACCATCGGCTCCTCCCTCATCGGCTCGGCGTTGAACGCGGGCGCGCCGCTGGCGCAGCCCGGCGACACGCTGACCTACCGCATCCTGCTCACCAACGGCGGAAACCAAAGCCTGCCTCAGAGCTCCGTCCGCCAGCCGCTCCCCGCCGGCGCAAGCTATGTGCCCGGCAGCGCCACCGGTGGCGCGACCTATCAAGAGGGCCTGGACGAGGTGCGCTGGGCGGGAGACATCGCGGCCCGCCAGACCATCAGCCTGACCTTCCAGGCGCGGCTGGATGCCAGCCTTGTCCCGGGCCAGACGATCACCGCCACAGCCTATATCGACGATGGCCAGTGCGGCCCTTACGCCAAAACGGCCGCCACCCGGATCGCCGTGCCCGACCTCTCGGCGTCCCGCAAGGCCTTGATCCCGGCCCAAGTGGCCTCCGGCGACACGGTCACCTGCGTGCTCACCCTGACCAACACCAGCCTGGTGGCCGCTGCGCGAGCGGCTCTGGCTGACCCCGTGCCTGCCGGACTGGCGTATCTCCCCGGCACGGCCACCGGCGGCGCGACCTTTGACCCGGAGCGGAACCGCCTGGAATGGCGGGGCAGCGTCCCGGCTGGACAAATGACCCAGGCGAGCTACCAGTGGGTCGATAGCGACAGCGGCGACGCCGCCTTCGGCTGGGTGGATGCCACCGGCGGCGCCCTGCTGCCCGGCGGAGATGACGATTCCCTCGGCCCCTTCCCCATCGGCTTTGATTTCGAGTTCTTCCGCCAGCCCTATACGCAGTTCTATGTGAACACCAACGGTCAGGTGCTCTTTGGCGAGGGCTCTAACAGCTACACCAACACCTATATCCCCCGGGACCGCGCGCCGAACAACTTTGTCGCCGCCTTCTGGGACGACCTCCGCGTGGGCGCGGCCAACCTCTATTACCAAACCTACGGCGTCGCGCCCCACCGTTATACCGTGATCGAATGGCACCAGGTGGAACGCTATCGCACCACCGACCGCTACACCTTTGAGATCATCCTCTACGAAGGCAGCAACGCCATCGCTATCCAGTACCAGAGCCTGACGGGCGAGTATGCCGCCGGCGTCGGCGCCTCGGTGGGGCTGGAGAACGCCAGCGGCGCCGACGGCTTGGGCTACCTCTACGACGGCGAGCCGACCGATCACCAGTTGCATGACCAACTGGCGCTGCGCTTCTGGCCGCCGCCCGCCCTCACCCCGGGCGAGCAGGTGCTCACCTGGCGATACCGGGTGCAGGATGACCTGCCCGCCAACACGGCGCTCGCCAACACCGCGGTCATCACCGATGCCCAGGGCCTCGTGACCACCTTGACCGCCACCGCCCAGGCCAATCTCGTGGACCTTTCGCCCTCCACCAAGGAGGCGAGCAAAGCGTGGGCAGCAGCGGGCGACCTGCTGGATTACACCATCACCCTGCGCAACGCCGGCGCCGGGGCGACGGAGGCCCTGTGGACCGACACCCTGCCCGCCGAGCTCTCGCTGATCACGGGCACGTTGCAGGGGCCGGGAAGCCCCGTGTATGACCCCGTGGGCAGGGTGCTCTCTTGGAGCGGCACGGTCCCCGCCGGCGCGCCAGCGACCTTTGCCTTCCGCGCCAGGCTGAGCGCCGAAAGCGCCAACGATCAGGTGATCACCAACACCGTGCAGATCCAGACCCGGGAGACTGGCCAACGGTGGGACCGCGCGGCCCAGACCATCGTCAAGACGGCGGACCTCTCGCCATCCTACAAGCAGGTCAGCCACGCCGCGCCGGGCAACTATCTCACCTCCGGCAGCCTGCTCACATACACCATCGGCCTGGTCAACGCCGCGCCCATCGCGGCCCTCGGCGTCGCCCTGCGCGACCCGATCCCCGCCAACGCCGCCTACGTCCCCGGCAGCGTCACCGGCGGGGCGCGCTACGATGCGGCGGAGAACGCCGTGCTCTGGGAAGGCGACGTGCCCGCCGCTTCCACGGCCTCCACGCGCTATGTCTACCAAGACAGCCGCACCTCAGCCCAAGTCGCCTACCAGTGGGTGGAAATCGGCGAGTTCGGCGTCGACCTCGAGCTGGGCGATGACGACTATGCCTACGTCGACCTGCCCTTCCCCTTTGCGTTCTATGACGCCACCCATACCCGAATGGCCATCGGCTCCAATGGCACGCTGAGCTTTGACGACCGCTACCTGGGGCGCAGCAACACCTGCCTGCCCAGCGGCAACAGCTATGACGTCTCCGCCCTGATCGCCGCCTTCTGGGACGATCTCAACCCCGCCCAGGCTGGCCGCGTCCGCTATGCCGTGTTGGCGGCCGCGCCCCAACGGCAGGTGGTCGTGCAGTGGGACGGGGTACAGGTGGTGGGTGGCGGCCCGGTCACCTTCGAAGCCATCCTCTACGAGGGCAGCAACGACATCCTGGTGCAGTACAAGGACGTGGCCGCGGGGCTTGCCGCCGAGGAGTCGGGGGCCACGGTGGGGCTGCAAGCCGATGCCGCGCGGGGCCTGGCCTATAGCTGCGGCGCGCCCGCGCTGGCCGATGGCCTCGCCGTGCGCTTTACCCGGCAGCCCACCCCCAGCGAGCACCGCATCTCGTTCCAGGTGGCCGTGGCCGAGGGGCTGCCCACCAACGCCGCCATCGCCAACCGCGCGGTCATCGCCCAGGGCGCGGCCATCTCGCATACCCTGAGCGTGACCACCACGGTCAACGTGATGGATCTCCGCCTCTCCACCAAGACCGTCACGCCGTCCGTCGCCGGAGCGGGCGAGCTCCTCACCTACACCATCACGCTCCGCAACGACGGCATCCACGGCTCGCCCCAGGTCAGCTTGGTGGATCCGCTGCCGGACTGGCTCGAGCTCATCACCAGCACCATCTCGGGCGGCGCGGTCTATGACGCCGGGCTCCACCGCCTCACCTGGCAAGGGCCCCTCTCGGGCACCCTTCCTTACCTCCCTGGCGGCTGGCAAGATAGCGACGCCAGCGCGGTCCCGTTCGCCTGGGTCGACGCCATCGGGGGTACGGAGGTCCGCGGCGGGGATGATGTCGCCCGCGGCCCGTTCCCCATCGGCTTCCCCTTCGGCTTTTTCGGGAACACCTACACCGAGTTCCACATCAACTCGAACGGCCAGGTGTTGTTCGGCGAAGGAAGCAACCGCTACAGCAATGCCGCCATCCCCACCGCGGCCACGCCGAACAATTTCATCGCCGCCTTTTGGGATGACCTCGTCTGCCCCGAGCTGGGGGGTCTCTATTACCAGACCTTCGGCGACGCGCCCCATCGCTACACCGTGATCCAGTGGCAGAACGCGCGCGCGCTGGGTTCCACCAGCTCGCTCACCTTCCAGGTGATCCTCCACGAGGGCACCAGCGACATCGTCCTGCAATACCGCGCCCTCTCCGGGACCAAGAGCGACGGCGCCAGCGCCACCGTCGGCCTGGAGAACGCCGCCGGAAACGAGGGAGTCCTCTACCTGCACGACGGGTTGCCCGCGGCCAACCTCCTGCACAACGATCTGGCCATCCGCTTCCGCCAGCCGCGCAGCGCCCAGCCCAGCCAGCGCGTCTTGACCTTCCACGCTCGGGTCCGCGAAGACGCCCCCGCCAACCATGCGATCACCAACACAGCGGTCATCGATAACGGCCTGGGCCAAAGCCTGGAGCGCAGCGCCACCGCATTGGTGAACACCGTGGACCTTTCGCCCAGCGACAAGACCGTGGATCGATCCCTGGCCGCCTCCGGTGACGTGCTGCGCTACACCATCACCGTGCGCAATGTGGGCACTGGCGTGGCGGCGGGCGTGGTGGTCACTGACCCCTTGCCAGCCAGTGCAGCCTATGTCGCCGATAGCGCCACCAACGGCGCCATCTATGAGCCGGAGCGCCATCGCATCACCTGGACGGGCGACGTGGGGCGCGGCGCCAGCGCCCCGTTCAGCTTTGCCATCCGCACTGCTTCGGCCATCGCCGACCAGACCATCCTCACCAACACGGCCCAGATCGCCTTCCAGGGGCTGGCCCCCTTGGCCCGCTCCGCGCAGACCCTGCTCCGGTCGCCGGACATCACCGCCTCGGATAAGCAGGTCAGCGCCGAGCGCGCCGCCCCCGGCGAGGTGGTGACCTACACCCTGAGCATCCGCAACACCTCGGCGGTGGCCGCCGCCGTCTGGCTGACCGATGCGCTCCCCGCCACCCTGCAATACGTGCCGGGCTCGCTCTGGGCCAGCAGCGGGCAGGCCCGTATAGAGGCCAGCACGGTCCTCTGGCAGGGGGAGGTGCTCGGCCAGAGCGTGGTCCTGGTGCGGTTCGCCGCGCAGGTGGGCGAGCAGGCGCTCGGCACTGTGGTCAACACGGCCCTGCTGCGCCTGGGCGACCGGGAGCCGCTGTCGCGCTCGGCTAGCTTGACGGTGCAGAGGCCGGGACGACGGCTGTATTTCCCCTTGGTGTTTGAATAGATCCGCGCGGGCGAAAAAGCAGCCCGCCCGCGGCGCATCCACCGCCCCAGTTCGTGGCCTGGCCCCAAGCAAGCCACTAGCTGGGGCGTCCGTGCGCCCAAGGCCGCCCGCCGGGCCGCCGGGGGTTTGTCGGAACGCCCAGGGCATGGTATAATGTAGTAGAGACTATCCCCGAGCCGCAGACCCAGCGACACGGAATGCCGCCAGCGCCGCGCGCCAGCGGCATGGAACGCCACGAAAGGAAGCTCCGATGATCGAGTTAGAGGTGGATAGCATTCGCGTCAGTTTGCTTTCGCCGCGCAGGCTCGTCGTGCTCAAGGAGCTAGGCACCGATCGATATCTGCCCATCTGGATCGGCACCGCTGAGGCGGACGCGATCACCATCAAGCTGCAAAACATGCCGGTCTCCCGCCCGCTGACCCACGATCTCATCAAGAGCATCATCGAGGAACTGGGCGCCAACGTCTCGCATATCCTGATCAGCGACCTGGTGGATAACGCCGAGGGGGGAGGCACCTTCCTGGCGCGCATCGTGCTCAACCTTGGGCAAGGCAGCACCGAGGTCGACTCTCGCCCCAGCGATGCCATCGCCTTGGCGGTGCGCGTGGGCGCGCCGATCTTTGTCGAGGAAACGGTAATGGACCGCGCGTCCATCAAGCCCAGCCCCAGCGTCGAAGCGCCAAGCGCCGACGTCGGCGAGCCCCATTCCGAAGAGGACCTCTCCGTATTCCGCGACTTTATGGAAGGGCTGGAGGAAAGCTAGCACCGCATGACCACAGATCGGCTCCCTCCGCAGAACATCGAGGCAGAGCAGTCGGTTCTCGGCAGCCTGCTGATCGACCCCAATGCCATCATCACCGTCGCTAGCTTTTTGCGCGCCGAGGATTTCTACCGCGAGCAGCATGGCGAGGTCTATGACGCCATGCTGGCCCTGCACGAGCGGCGGGAGCCCATTGATCTGCTCACCGTCTGCGACGAGCTGCAGCGCCGGGAACAGCTCGAGGCCGTGGGAGGCGCCGCCTATCTGACCTCGGTGATCAACATGGTGCCCACCTCGATCCATGTCGAGCACTATGCCCACATCGTCGAGCGCACTTCCATCCTCCGCCACCTCATCGACGCCGCCGGCGAGATCGCCGGCCTGGCCTACCAAGAGATGGGCGAGGTCGAAGAGATCATCGACAAGGCGGAATCCACGCTCTTCAAGGTCTCGCAGCAGCGCATCTCCCAGTCGCTGGTGCCGATCCGGCAGGTGGTGGTGGATTATTACGACCACATCGAATACCTCCACGAGCACCCCGGCGAGACCACCGGCCTGCCCACCGGTTTCGTGGACCTGGACAAGCTGCTCAACGGCATGCAGCCCTCCGACCTGATCATCGTGGCCGGGCGCCCCGGCACCGGCAAATCATCGCTCGCGCTGGCCCTGGCGCGCCATGCCGCGCTCAAACAGAGCGGGGTGGTGGCCATCTTTACCTTGGAAATGTCCTCCGCCCAGTTGGTGCAGAGGCTCATCTCCAGCGAGACCGACATCGATTCGCAGCGGCTGCAGACCGGCCGCATTCAGGACTCGGAGTGGGGGCTCTTTGTGCGCGCCAGCAGCGTGCTTTCCGAGAGCGCCATCTTTATCGACGATACGCCCTCCCCCACGCCCATGGAGATTCGCACCAAGGCGCGGCGGCTGGCCGAGGAACACGGCCTGGACCTGATCATCATCGACTATCTCCAGCTCATGCAAGGCAACCAGCGCTCGGAGAACCGCGTGCAAGAGATCTCGTACATCTCGCGCGCGCTCAAGGGGCTGGCCAGGGAGCTGAACGTGCCGGTGGTGGCGCTCTCGCAGCTCTCCCGCGCCGTCGAGTCCCGCACGGACAAACGCCCGATCCTCTCGGACCTGCGCGAGTCGGGCTCCATCGAGCAGGACGCCGATATCGTCATGTTCATCTATCGCGACGAGATGTACAACGAAGCTACCGAGATGCAGAATATCGCCGAGCTGATCATCGCCAAGCACCGCAACGGGCCCACCGGCACGGTCCATCTGCGCTTCCGGAAGGAACTGACGCGCTTTGAGAACCTGGCCCTGGTCGAAGACTATAACCCCGAACCAGGCTATTAGCGGGGCGAGCATGGGGTGGAGGCTGCCGTGAAGGTGTTCTCGGGGTTTCCCGCGGGCAAGACCCATCTGACGCCCCTGCCGGACGCGTTCTTTACCGACCTGCTCCCCTCCATCGATGACCTTGGCGAGCTCAAGGTGACCCTGCATGTCATCTGGCTGCTCGACCAAAAGCGCGGGGCCCTGCGCTTTGTGGACGAGGGCGAGCTGCTCAACGATGCCGTGCTGCTGAGCGGGTTCGCCCCCGCGGAGCCGCGCGCCGCACAACAATTGATCCGCGAGGGCTTGCAGCGGGCGGTGGAACGCGGCGCCTTGCTCCCGCTCAAGCGAGCGGATGCGCCCGACGCGACGGCCTATTTCCTGAACAGCGAAAAGGGGCGCCAAGCCTGGGAGCAGGCGCAGCGCAGCGGGCAGCCGCTCCGCGCCACCCCAGAAGCCAGCGCGCCGCTCAAGCGCGCAGGCAACAACATTTTCGTGCTATACGAGCAGAACATCGGCCTTTTGCAGCCGATCATCGCCGAAGAGCTGAAAGAAGCCGAAGCCGCCTATCCGCCCGAGTGGATCGAGGAAGCCTTCCGGGTGGCCGCGGCGAACAATGTGCGAAGCTGGCGCTATATCCAGCGCATCCTGGAGCGCTGGGCGGCCGAGGGTCGCGGCGAAGGACGAGAGGACGAGGATGACCGGAGACGGTACATCGAGGGCAAATATGCGGATCTTTACAAGCGACGCCCCGGCGAGTGAGCCGCCATGCCCCATCTGCGGGGGCACGGGCTATGTGCGCCGGGACGTCCCGGTCGGGCATCCCGACTTTGGGCGCGCCATCCCCTGTCGCTGCAAGGTCAGCGACCTGCAGGCGAAACGCATGGCCAATCTGCGCGAGCTGAGCAACCTCGGCTTGCTTTCGCGCATGACCTTCGAGACCTTCACGCCCGAGGGCTATGCCCTCAGCCCCATGCTCAGCGCCAACCTGCAGCACGCCTACAAGCGCGCGCTCGAGTTCGCCGACGAGCCCAAGGGCTGGCTGCTCTTCAAGGGAGCCTATGGATGCGGCAAGACCCACCTGGCGGCGGCCATCGCCAATCGCCTGCTGGAGCGAGGCTACGGCGTGCTCTTTGTGGTCGTGCCCGACCTGCTGGACCACCTGCGCACCACCTACCGGCCCAATAGCCCGGTCTCGTACGATGAGCGGTTCGATAGCGTGCGCACCGCCCCCGTCCTGATCCTCGACGATCTGGGCACGGAGAACCTGACCCCGTGGGCGCGCGAAAAGCTCTTCCAGATCTTTAACCACCGCTATAACGCCAAGCTGCCCACCATCATCACCACCAACCGCGAGTTGGAAGAGATCGATCAGCGCGTGCGCTCCCGCCTCATGGACCAGGAGTTCTGCCGGGTCTGCCACATCCTGGCGCACGACTATCGGGCGGGCGCGCAGGTGCAATCGGACATCAGCAGCCTGAACGCCCTTTCGGACAAGACCTTCGAGAACTTTGAGCTCCGTGAGAAAGAGCTGACCGCCAACGAAGCCGAGAACCTCCGCTACGCCGTCGCCATGGTCCAGGATTACGCCCAGTCCCCCAAGGGCTGGCTGATCATCACTGGCAGTTATGGCTGTGGCAAGACCCACCTGGCCGCCGCGGCGGCCAACTATAGGGCGGTGAGCGGCTTTCCCGCGCTGTTCATCGTCGCGCCCGACCTGCTGGATCATCTCCGCGCCACCTTTGACCCCAATAGCACCGTCTCTTACGACAAACGCTTCGACGAGATTCGCCGCGCGCCCCTGTTGATCCTCGACGACCTGGGCACGCAAAGCTCGACCGCCTGGGCGCAGGAAAAGCTCTTCCAGTTGCTCAACTATCGCTATAACGCCAAGCTGCCCACCATCATCACCATGAGCATGACCCTGGACGAGTTCGAGCAGCAAGCGCCTCGTCTCTTTGTGCGCATGCTGGACCAGCGTCTCTGCCTGCACGTGGCGATCATCGCGCCCAGCTACCACCGCGCCCGCCTGCGCGCGGAATCCTCCGCCCCCCGCCGCCCGGCCAGGAGGCGTCCCGCTGGCCCCGAGAGCCGCTAACGTTGAACGGCGCTGGAAAGAGGGCAAACGTGAACCCAGCTCGCTCAGGCGCCCGTCGCCCCCTAAAATGGCTCCTGCCCCTGGCAGCCTGCGTCGTGGTGGCCGCCCTGGCGCTTCTCTTGGTCTTTTCGGGCATCGCCTCCCCCTTCCTCTCGAGCTGGACGGGCGAGGAGGATCCCCGCGAGCAGATCAAGGGCGTGGGCGCCTGGCTGTGGTTGCGCCTGCAGCATGGCGCCCCCGAGACCGCGCCCTACACGCCCATGCCCCACACCGGCCTCAACCCCTTTGGCATCAACACCTTTTTGGAGCAAGAGGTCGAGCCGGCCAAGGTCGAGCTCTCCATGCAGATGATCTCGGCGGCGGGGTTCCGCTGGATCCGCCAAGAGTTCCCCTGGGAGGATATCGAGATCTCGGGCAAGGGCGACTATTGGGACCACAAATGGGACCAGAGCGCCTGGGCCAAATACGACCGGATCGTGGACCTGGCCGAGCGAAATGGCCTGCGGATCATCGCCCGGCTGGATAACCCGCCCGCCTGGTCCCGCGCCGCGGGCGACGAGGCCGGCACCCTGGCGCCGCCGGACCGCCTGGAGGATTTCGGCGATTACGTCCATGCCGTCGTCTCCCGCTACCGGGGACGCGTCCGCTACTACCAGATCTGGAACGAGCCCAACATCTATCCCGAATGGGGCGAGCAGCCGGTGGACGCCCGGGCCTACGTCGAACTGCTCAAGGTCGCCTACACTCGCGCCAAGGAGGCCGACCCCGACTGCGTGATCCTGAGCGCCGGGCTGGCCCAGACCGCCGAGACCGGCCCGCGCAACCTGGACGACACCATCTATTTGCAGCAGATGTACGACGCTGGCGTCCAGGGATATTTCGACATCATGGGCGTCATGGCCTATGGCCTGTGGACCGGCCCAGGCGACCAGCGCCTGAGCCAGGATCGCACCAATTTCTCCCGGCCGCAGCTTATCCGCGAGATCATGGTCCGCAATGGCGACGCGGACAAGCCCATCTGGGCCACCGAGATCGGCTGGAATGCCCTGCCCACGGACTTTGCCGGGCCCGCCAATTTCGGCCGCGTGACCCAGCCAAAACAGGCGCGCTACGCCGTGCAGGCGTACGAGCGGGCCCAGCGCGACTGGCCCTGGATGGGCGTGATGAACTTTTGGTTCTTCAAGCGGGCCACGGACCAGGAGACAAGCCAGACCTTCTACTATTTCCGCATGGTCGAGCCGGATTTCACCCCCCTGCCGGTCTATGAGGCCATGCGCGATTACGCGAACCGCGCCCCCATGGTGCCCATCGGCTACCATCAGGAGGACCACTGGGCGCTCTCCTACGGCGGCGAGTGGGTCGACCTTGACGACGCGCAGGCGGTCTTGGGCCGCTTGCGCCAGGCGCAGGGACAGGCCACCCTCGCCTTTACCTTTCGCGGCACGGACTTGGAGCTGGTCACGCGCCAGGGGCCCGAGTCGGGCAGCCTCGCGGTGCGCCTCGACGGGCGCGCGCTGCCGACGATTAGCCTGAAGGCCGCGCAGCCGCTGCACCAGCAGCGCATCACCCTGGCCCAGGGGCTGCGCGATGGCGCCCACACCGTCGAGCTCGCCTGCCTGGGCGATGGGCCGGTGGCCATCGACGGATTGATCGTGCGGCGCACCGCCCGCTACTGGCAGCGGGTCCTCGGCCAGAGCGCCGCGCTCATCGGCGCCGCCGTCGTCGGCCTCGCCGGGCTGGCCTGGCTTGGGAGACGTCGCCGGAGCGGCGCCGGCAGCCGCCATGACTGAGCATCCCTCGGCAGGCTCTCGGGCACGTTGGGCCGCCATCGGCGCCGCGGCGGCGTTGTGCCTGCTGGCCTTGGCGCTGCGCCTCTATCGCCTCGATGGGCAGAGCCTATGGAACGACGAGGGGACCAGCGTGGCCCTGGCCGGACGCAGCCTGGCCGCCATCACCCGCGACGCCTCCCACGACATCCATCCGCCCTTCTACTATTACCTCTTGCACCTGTGGGTCTCCCTCTGGGGCAACTCGGCCATAGCGGTACGCGCCCTATCGGCCCTGCTGGGCGCGCTGGTGGTCCCCGTGGTCTATGCCCTGGGGCAGCGGCTCTTCGGCCCGCGGGAAGCGGCTGCAGCCGCCCTGTGCGCCGCCCTCTCGCCGCTGGGGGTCTATTACTCCCAGGAAGTGCGGATGTACATCCTGGTCACCCTGTTGGGCGCGATGTCCTTCTGGCTCTTTGCGCGCTGGACCGACGCCATGTTCGCGCCACGCCCCCGCGCGCGCGGGCTCCTGGCCGCCGCGGCCTATGTCTTGGTCACCGTCCTGATGATGTATTCGCACTATTTCGCCTTCACCCTGGTGGTGGCGCAGAACGCGGCTTTTGTGTTGCGTTGGCTCGCTGACGCGCGCGCCCCTCGCTCGCAGATGGACGGAATGCACCCTTGGCGCGCTTGGCCTGCGCTCCGCCCCTGGATCATCGCCCAGGTGGCGGTGCTGGTCGCCTTCGCTCCCTGGCTGACGGTGGTCTGGCGGCAGCTCCGCTACTGGCCCGCCGTGAGCGAGCCCTTCGGCCTGCGCGAGCTGCTGGCGCGGGTAGCCTACGCCTTCAATGTCGGCCTCTCGCTGGAGGAGGTCCCCTGGGCCCTTGCCGGATTTGGGGTCATCCTCGCGCTCGGCTGGGCCGCCGCGGCCTGGCAGCTAACCAAGACAAGGGAGCCTAGCCAAGCCTGGAACGCCGCCGTGGCCTGGCTCTATGCCCTGATGCCGGTGGCGCTGATGTACCTGCTCTCTCGCCAGCGCCCCATGTACAACGCCAAGTTTCTGCTGCTGGCGACGCCGGGGTATGCCCTGCTCCTGGGCCGCGCCCTGGTCCAGCCCTGGCGCGGCACGGCCGGCAAGCTCCTGGCCGCCGCCTGGCTCATCGCGGGGGTGCTGTTCATCTCGGCGATCTCGGGGTGGTCGCTGCGCAACTATTACCACGATCCCCGCTATGCCCGCGACGATTACCGCGGCATCGCCCGTTATATCGAGGCGGTGGGCGCCCCCAACGACGCCATCCTGATCAACGCCCCTGGCCAGTACGAGACCTTTGTCTATTACTACCAGGGCGAGCTCCCCATCTGGCCGCTGCCCAAACAGCGCCCCATCGACACCGCGCAGACCGAGGCCGACCTCCGCGAGATGGCGCGGGGGCGCCAGCACATCTATGCCATCCTCTGGGCCACGGACGAAAGCGACCCCGCGCGCTTTATCGAAGGCTGGCTGGATCAGCAGGCCTACAAGGCCACGGATAACTGGTATGGCAACGTGCGCCTGGTGACCTATGCGCTGCCCCAATCCAGCGCGGCGGCCGCGCCGCAGCCGGTGGACGCCCAATTCGGGCCGATCACCTTGCGCGACTATGCGCTGCTGACGCCGGAGGTCCCCTCGGGCGACATCCTGCAACTGGCGCTGCGCTGGGAAACCCACTCGCCGCTGGATAGGCGCTACAAGGTCTTTATCCACGTCCTGGACGAGGCCGACCACATCGTCGGCCAGCGGGACGCCGAGCCGGGCGGGGGCGTCCGGCTGACCACCACCTGGCAGTCGGGGGAAAGCATCGCCGATAACCACGGCGTGCTCATCCTGCCCGCCACGCCGCCGGGAACCTACCGCATCGCCCTGGGGCTCTACGACATCGATAGCGGCCAGCGACTGCCCGTCCAGGCAGCGGGGCAGGCTGCGGGCGACCGCCTGATCCTGTCGCCGCTGACGGTAACCGCGCCCGCAGCGCCGCCGCCGCTCTCCGCGCTGGGCCTGCAACGCCAGCTCGACTGGCAAGCGGGGCCGCTCGCCCTGCTGGGCGATAACCTGACCCGGCTGGGACACGAGCACGAGCCGGGCCTGCCGATCCGCGCCGGCGACGTGCTGCACCTGGTCCTGTTCTGGCAGGCCCAGGGCCCCTCCCCGGATGTGGAGCTGCTCCTGGAGCTAGTGGACCGCGCCGGCCAGGTCCGCCTGGCGAGGCGCGCGCCCCCGCTAGATGGTAGGCTGCCCGTCTCCCAATGGGGCGAGGGGCAAATCATGCGCGATCCCCATCTCCTGTTTCTGCCCGGCGACCTGGCGCCGGGCGCCTACACGCTGCGCCTGGGCGTCTATGACGCCTCGGGCGGCGCCTTGCTGGCGCCCCGCGCGCTGCTCAAGGTGATAATCGAGTAGGCGGTTGCATCTCCGGCCAAGTGGAATATACTACAGGCATCTCCGGCCGCGTTGCCTCGCCCCCGGCGCGACAGCTTGCGGCCTCTCTTTTGTCGCGGGTTCACAAAAACATGGAGGAGGCAGTTTGATGGATATCGTTCGTTTCGGGATCATCGGCGTGGGCGGCATGGGCTCCGGGCACGCCCGCAACATGCCCAAGATCGAGGAGGTCCGGCTCACCGCCGTGGCCGATATCGACCCCACCGCGCTCAAGACGGCCACCGATGCTTTCGACGTGCCCGGCTTTCCCAACGCCACCGAGCTGATCAATAGCGGCCTGGTGGACGCGGTGATCGTGGCCACGCCGCACTATTTCCACCCCCCCATCGCCATCGAGGCCATGAAGGCTGGGCTGCACGTCATCAGCGAAAAGCCCATGGGCGTCCAGGTCTCCGAGGCCCAAAAGATGATCGACACGGCGAACAAAACCGGGCAGACCCTGGCCGTCATGTTCAACCAGCGCAGCACCCCGCACATCCAGGCCGCGCGCAAACTTGTCGAGCAGGGCCGTCTGGGCGAGCTCTACCGCACGCTGTTGGTGGAGGGCTGGTACCGCAGCCAGGCTTACTATGATTCCGCCACCTGGCGCGCCACCTGGAAGGGCGAGGGCGGCGGTGTGATCATGAACCAGGCGCCGCACTGGCTGGACCTCTTTACCTGGCTGGGCGGGCTGCCCTCCCGGGTGCTGGGCCGCACCATGACCCGCCAGCACCGCATCGAGGTGGAGGACGAGGTCTCGGCGCTGCTCGAGTACAAGAACGGCGCCACCGGCTACCTGCACGAGAGCGTCAACGAGGCCCCCACCAGCAGCCGCATCGAGCTCTGTGGCGAGTATGGCAAGCTGGTAGTGGAAAAGGACCGCATCCGCTTCTGGGAAGTGCCCCAGGGCGTGCGCGCCTACTCGGATTCCTCCGACCAGATGTGGGGCAGCCCCGAAGCCCGCGAGGTCGAGGTCGAGGTCGAGCAACGCGAGTCCGGCCATGCCGCCATCGTGCGCAACGTCGCCCGCCATATCATGTACGGCGAGCCGCTGCTGACCCCTGGCCATGATTGCATCAACGGCCTGCAACTAGCCGACGCCATCATGCTCTCCGCCGACCGAGGCAACCGGTGGGTGGACGTGCCCGTGAGCACCCGGGCGTTCAACGCCTTTATCGCGCGCAAGCAGGCCGAGTCCCAGGAGAAAAAGATCAGCGGCCCCGTCAAGCGCGTCACCGACCCCAGCCACACCAAGTAGCTTTCGTCCCGCCACACGCAAAAAAGCCCGGCCGCATGGCCGGGCTTTTCGTCTGTTGGCGCAAGGAGAGGGCTATACGACGCTCTCCGCCAGCTCGGCGTCGGACCGGGCGGGTTGCGTAAAGGCGAGTTGGTCGCCCTCCACCTCGATGGTGATGGTGGCGCCGGGGCGCAGGTCGCCCGCCAACAGCCGCCGCGCCAGGACGCTTTCCACCTCGCGCTGCAGGGTGCGACGCAGCGGCCGCGCGCCGAACTGCGGGTCATAGCCCTTATTGGCCAGCCACTCTCGCGCCTCGGGGGTCAGCTCGATGTCGAGACCCTGATCGGCCAGCCGGCTGCCGATCTCTTTCATCTGCAAGTCAACGATGCGTTGCACCTGCTCCCGGCTGAGCGGGCGAAAGACAATGATCTCGTCGATGCGGTTCAGGAACTCGGGGCGGAAGGTCTTTTTCAGCGTCTCATCCACGTCCAGGTCAAAGACCGACGCCTCGGGCTCCGCGCCATCCCGCGCCCGCGCCTGAAAGCCCAGGTTGGAGACGCGGCGCGCGAAATCGGTCCCCACGTTGGAGGTCATGATGATCACCGTGTTGCGAAAGTCCACCACGTGTCCCTGCCCATCGGTGAGCCGCCCATCCTCCAAGATTTGCAGCAGGGCGTTCCAGACGTCCGGGTGGGCCTTCTCGATCTCGTCAAAGAGGATCACCTGATAGGGCCGGCGGCGCACCGCCTCGGTAAGCTGGCCGCCCTCTTCATAGCCCACATAGCCAGGGGGCGCGCCAAAGAGGCGAGAGGTGGTGTGCTGCTCGCGATACTCGCTCATGTCGATGCGCAAGAGGGCATCCTCATCGTCAAAGAGGAACCAGGCCAGCGCCTTGGCCAGCTCAGTCTTGCCCACACCCGACGGCCCCAAAAAGATGAAACTGCCGATGGGGCGGCCGGGGTCTTTGAGCCCCGAGCGCGCCCGGCGGATGGCGTCCGAGACGGCATAGACCGCCTCCTCCTGGCCAATGATCCGCTCGTGCAGCCGCTCCTCCATCTGCAGCAGCTTGGCCGACTCGCTCTCGAGCATGTTGCTCAGCGGGATGCCGGTCCAACTGGCCACGACCTCCATGATGTCGCGATCGCTGACCACCTCATCCAGGCCCTTCTCGCGCTGCCAGGTTTCCCGCGCCTGTTCGAACTCGAGCTCGAGCTGCGCCCGCTGGCTCTTATAGTTGGCGGCGCGCTCATAGTCGCGGGCCGCCCAGGCAGCCTCCTCCTCGGCGGCGAGCTTTTCCAGCTTGGTCTTCTTGGCCTTTAGCTCGCCCGGCAGGCTAAAGATGGCGATGCGCAGCTTGGCCGCCGCCTCATCCACCAAATCCACCGCCTTGTCCGGCAGCCGCCGATCCTTGATGTAGCGATCGGAGAGGCGGGCCGCCGCCACCAGGGCGTTCTGCTCGATGGTCACCTGGTGGTGGGCCTCGTAGCGATCGCGCAGCCCCTCCAGCATCTCGATGGTTTCCTCGATGGAGGGCTCGTCCACATAGATGGGCGAGAAACGGCGCTCCAGCGCGCTATCTTGCTCGATATACTTGCGGTACTCGTCCAGCGTCGTCGCGCCGATGCAGCGCAACTCGCCGCGGGCCAGCGCAGGCTTCATCATGTTGGAGGCGTCGATGGCCCCCTGGGCCCCGCCGGCGCCCACCACGGTGTGCAGCTCGTCGATAAAGAGCACGATCTCGCCCTGCGCCTTCTCGATCTCTTCCAGGGCGTTGCGCAGCCGCTCCTCGAACTCGCCCCGGAAACGCGTGCCGGCCACCATGCTGCCCAGGTTGAGCGAGACGATGTGCTTGCCCAGCAGATTCTCCGGAACGTCGTCAGATTCGATCTTGAGCGCCAGGCCCTCGACGATGGCCGTCTTGCCCACCCCCGCCTCGCCGATCAGCACCGGGTTGTTCTTGGTGCGCCGGGAAAGGACCTGCATCACGCGCAGGATCTCGGCGTCGCGGCCGATCACCGGATCCAGCCTGCCCTCCCTGGCCTCTTTGGTCAGGTCGCGGCTATACTTTTCCAGGGTCCGGTAGCGCCCCTCCGCCTGCGGGCTGGTGACGCGCTGCCCGCCGCGCAGCTCTTTCAGCGAGGCCAGCACGCGCTCGCGGGTCACGCCGAAATCGTTCAGGATGCGCGAGGCGGCGCCGTCCCGCGAACCCACGATGGCCATAAAGATATGCTCGGTGGAGACATATTCGTCCTTGAGCTTGTTGGCCTCCTCGTTGGCCAGGTCAAAGACGGCCTTGATCCGCGGCGTGATATACACCTGGCCCACCTGGCCCAGGTTGGGCATGTAGACCTTGGGCGCGGCGCGGAGCGCCTCGTCGAGACGCTCCTTCGCCAGCTCGGCGTCGCCGCCCAGCCGCTCCAGCAGTTGCGGCACCACGCCCTCGGGCTGCTCCAGCAGCGCCAGCAGCATGTGCTCGGTATCGAGCTGCATGTGCGAGTAGCGCTGCATGATCTCATAGGCCCGCGCCGCCGCTTCCTGGGCCATCTCGGTGAAACGATCGAATTTCATCATCTTGTCTGGTCTACTCCTATGACGCCGCCACAGGCTCCGGCGTCGCTATTCTCTCCAGAGTGAGGGCCTCGCCACTCGAGCCCACGCGCACCGTATCCCCCTCGCGGAAATCCCCCTGCAAGAGCCGCAGAGCCAGGGGGTCCTGCAGCTCGCGCTGGATGGTCCGCTTGAGGGGCCGCGCGCCATAGACCGGGTCGTAGCCCTTCTCCGCCAGGTAACGCTTGGCCTCCTCGGTGACCTGGATGTCGATCTCGCGCTCCGCCAGCGCCTTGCGCAGGCGCGCGATCTGGATATCCACGATCCGCACCAGGTGCTCCATGGTCAGCGAGCTAAAGATCAGTATCTCGTCGATCCGGTTCAGGAACTCGGGACGGAAATGGTTATCCATCTCGGCCAGGACGCGGTTGCGCATGGCGTTGTCATCCCTGCCGCCCAGCTCCTTGATCCACTGGCTGCCCACATTGGAGGTCATGATCACCACGGTGTTCTTGAAATCCACCACGCGACCATGGCCATCGGTGAGCCGCCCATCGTCCAGCAGTTGCAGCAAGGTGTTGAACACCTCGGGGTGCGCCTTTTCGATCTCGTCAAAGAGCACCACCGCATAGGGCCGCCGGTGGATGGCCTCGGTAAGCTGACCGCCCTCCTCATAGCCCACATAGCCGGGCGGCGCGCCGATCAGCCGGGCCACCGTGTGGCGCTCCTGATACTCGCTCATGTCGATGCGCACCATGGCGTTCTCATCGTCAAAGAGGAACTCGGCCAGCGCCTTGGCGAGCTCGGTCTTGCCCACGCCGGTCGGCCCCAAAAAGATGAAGGAGCCCAGCGGCCGGTGGGGGTCTTGCAGCCCCGCCCGCGCGCGACGCACGGCGTTGGAGACCTTGCTGATGGCCTCCTCCTGGCCCACCACGCGCAGGCGCAGCCGCTCCTCCATCTTGAGCAGCTTTTCCACCTCGCCCTCGGTCAGCCGCGAGACGGGGATGTTGGTCCAACTGGCCACCACCTCGGCGATGTCCTCCTCGGTGACCTCCAGGTTGAGCATCCGCTTGTCTTTCTGCGCCTCTTTGAGCTGCGCCTCCAGGTCGGACATTTGCTGGTTCAACTCGCGCGTCCGGCCGTATTGCAGCTCGGCGGCGCGGGCATAGTCCTGCGCCCGCTGCGCCCGGTCCACCTGGACTTGCAGTTGCTCCATCTCTTTCTGGATCTCGCCGATCTTGGAGATGATTTCCTTTTCCCGCTGCCAGTGCGCGGTCAGCCCGGCCTGCTCCTCTTTCAGGTCAGCCAGTTCCTTTTCCAGCCGCCCCAGGCGTTCCTTGGAAGCGCTATCCTTTTCCTTACGCAGCGCCTCGCGCTCGATCTCGAGCTGCGCGACGCGTCGCTTTAGCTCGTCCAGCTCCACGGGCAGGCTATCGATCTCCATGCGCAGCCGCGAAGCGGACTCGTCGATGAGGTCGATGGCCTTATCGGGCAGAAAGCGATCGGTGATATAGCGGCTGGAGAGCACCGCCGCCGCCACCAGCGCCGAGTCCTGGATATTGACGCCATGGTGCGTCTCGTAGCGCTCCTTCAGGCCGCGCAGGATGCTGATGGTCTCCTCCACCGTCGGCTCGTCCACCAACACCGGCTGGAAGCGCCGCTCCAGCGCCGCGTCCTTTTCGATATGCTTCCGGTATTCATCGAGCGTGGTGGCGCCCACGCAGTGCAACTCGCCCCGCGCCAGCAAGGGCTTGAGCATGTTGCTGGCATCCATCGCGCCCTCGGCGGCGCCCGCGCCCACCACGGTATGCAGCTCGTCGATAAAGAGGATGACCTTCCCCTCGGACGCGGTGACCTCTTTCAGCACCGCCTTCAGGCGCTCCTCGAACTCGCCACGGTATTTGGCCCCGGCGATCAGCGCCCCCAGGTCCAACGCCACCAGGCTCTTGTTCTTCAAGTTCTCCGGCACGTCGCCATCGATGATGCGCTGCGCCAGCCCCTCGGCGATGGCTGTCTTGCCCACGCCCGCCTCGCCCACCAGCACCGGGTTGTTCTTGGTGCGGCGAGAGAGCACCTGCACCACGCGGCGAATCTCGCTATCCCGCCCGATCACGGGGTCCAGCTTGCCCTGCCGCGCCATCTCGGTCAGGTCGCGGCCATACTTGGTCAAGGACTGGTACTTGTCCTCCGGGTTCTGGTCGGTGACGCGCTGCGAGCCGCGGATATGGGTCAACGCGGCCAGGATGCGGTCGCGGGTGACGCCCAGGTTTTCCAGCAGGCGGCTGGCGCTGCTGCCGCGCGCCTCCAGGATGGCGATCAGCAGGTGCTCGGTCGAGACGTATTCGTCGCCCAGTTTTTTGGCCTCATCCTCGGCGGCGTTGAACACCTGCCCCGCCTGCGGCGACATATAGACTTGGGTCAGGCCCTGGACGCGCGGCAGCCGGTTCATCTCGGCCAGCACCTGTTGCTGCAGCGTCTCGGGGGCCAGGCCCATGCCGCGCACCACCTCGGGCGCCACGCCCTCGGGCTGCGCGAGCAGGGCAGACAGCAAATGCAAAGGCTCCAATTGATTATGATTGCGATCTTGGGCCAGCTCTTGCGCCGCTTGCACGGCCTGCTGGGCCTTTTCGGTCAGTTTGTTGATGTTCATCGTTACGTACCTCGTCAACTCGGATTCGCGACCATCAGCTAGGCTCCCAGGGGCGTGGTCGCCGTGCCCCTGGGAGCCGCCAGGCTAGTACCGCAAGAGCGCGCCGATGTGGCCGCTCTCCGCCAGCTTGTCATTGCCCGCCACCACGCGAACCTTGCCTCCGGAATCGAGCACCTTTTGCGTCACCAAGTCCACGGCATTGCCCACCGGGCGCATGCTGTGGCCGCAAAAGAGGCACTTTTGCCCCTGCGTCGGGGCCACATAGCCGCAGTTCTCGCAAAGCGCGCCGGGGGCCTCATAGCCCTGCTCCACCACCAGGACGCGCACGCGCCCCTCGCGGGTCGCATAGGCGGTGTCGGCCAGCCCCATCACGGCAGCCTCGCCCTTCGCCGCGGCGGTCACGGCCTGGAGCACCAGAGCGTCTTCTTTTTTGTGCTTGTCCTCCAGCGCCAACTCCAGGGTCTTGGATAGAACCTCAGCGCTGGTGGACTGCATATCGGCCGGAACGCTGCCGATGATCGCCTTTTGCAGGTGCGTGGGCAGCAGCGGCTGGAACTGCGCCAGGGTTTCATCGGCCCCGGCCAAGATCAGCGTCGCGCAAGTATGCTCCTTGCACAGATCCGTGGCCGCCTCGGCCACCGCCTTCAGGTTTTGCATGATCTGCTTATCCACACGGCGCTGATAGGTCGCCTGGGACCAGCCCCCCTGTTTGTGGCGCTTGATCGCCTCGCCCAAGGACTCGCTCTCCTCGATGATCTCACCCAATTCGACCCGAAACAGCCGCGCGCCCTCCTGATCCACCAGGATGACGCCATAGGGCTCGTATTCGTCCAGCAAATCCGTCAGAGGCTTCAGATAGGGCCGCTCCGCCGCGAACACCAGCGTCGGCACGGGAACCTCGATCGGCCACGCTTGCCAGAGGTCACACTTGTGGCAGCTAAAGGCCACCAGCCCTTTGGCCTGCCAGTCGTACTCATAATCGAGAAATCGCTCGATCCGGCTGACGTCCTGGGCCAGGCTCTTGTCGGCCACCTGCTGCAGCTTGTCGCGGAGCACCAGCCGGCACCGCTCCTTGGCCTGCCGGCTCAGGTCCGTGTCCAGATAGACGCTCAACACCAGATTCTCGCTCTGCTGGAAATCCACCAACGCCTGTAGGTCTTGTCGACTGATCATCTCTGTCTCCTTTGTGCGTGCTCGCGGCTTTCCTTGCCGCTCCTCTATCGCCCCTGAGAGCCTAGACCCCAGCACCACAACCGGACTAGATCGACACGCTCACGACTCGGCTGGGCCAGAACCAGCCCGCCGGCGCAGATCGCCCAATTCGCGTTCGAACTGCGCTTGGCTTCTCGAGATTTCGTCCTGCAATTCATCGATACGATCCAAAAGGTTCAGGATCACCTCGACGCCCGCCAGGTTCACCCCCAGCTCGACCGTCAGTCGATTGATCTTGTGCAGGCGATCCACATCGCGCTGGGAGTACAGCCTAACATTGCCATCGGAGCGCTTGGGGCCAACCAGCCCCAGGCGCTCATAGTTCCGCAACGTCTGCGGGTGCAAGTCCAGCATCTTGGCCACCACGCTGATATAGTACAAAGGCTCTTCATAAGCAGCGCTGCTATCCACGATCCTACCCCTCCACAGGTCGCTAGGAGCTTGGCGGCACATCCGCCAGCTGCACCTCGACCTCGAGCGTGTTTCCATCCCGCACGACGGTGACCTTGACCGTATCTCCGACCCTTTTCTGGGTCTCCAGGTAACGATTGAGGTCATCCATGGTCAGGATCTTGATCCCATCGATGCCGATGACGATATCCCCACCCACAGGAACCCTCCGCCGGTAGATGATCACCTCTCGGCTGGGGCCCCGCAACCCTGCCTGATAAGCTGGGCTGGTGCGATCCAGGCTCAGGATGAGCACCCCATAGTCCACCGGCAGCTCCAGTAGCTCGGCAAGCCCCGGCGTCACCGTCGCGCCATCAAAGCCCAGCCACGGGTGGGCATAGTGCCCGGTCTCGATCAGCGCCGGCACGACGCGCCTGACCGTGTCCACCGAAACGGCAAAGCCGATGCCGATGGACGCGCCGGTCACGTTAGGGATCGCCGTATTGACGCCAATGACCCGCCCGCGCGAGTCCAACAGCGGCCCGCCCGAGTTGCCCGGGTTGATCGCCGCATCGGTCTGGATCATGTCGTACAAGGCGCGCTCGCCCTCCTCGCCGGCCAGCTCGCGCCCCAGCGCGCTAATCACGCCCACGCTGACGCTCTGCTCCAAGGTCAGCGGGTTGCCGATGGCGATGGCCCGCTGCCCCACCCGCAGCGTCGCCGACTCGCCCAACTCGACGGGGCGCAGCTTGTCCGGCGGCAGATCGACCTTGAGCACGGCCAGGTCGCTATAGGGATCGGTCCCGATGACCTCGGCCAGCACCGTCGTCCCGTCGGCCAGCTTGACCTCGACGCTATCCGCATCCTCGATGACGTGGTTGTTGGTCACGATATGCCCGGCCGTGTCCAGGATGAACCCGGACCCGCTGCCGGACTCGGTTTGCTGGCCCCAGAAGCGGTCATAATAGTAGAACTCGCTGGTCACAAAGACCACCGAAGGCCCCACCCGCTCGTACACCGCGATGACCAGCTCCTCCTCGATATCTCGCGCGGAAGCGAGCGGCGCCACAGAGGCGGGATCGGGCGTGGCCGTAACCACCACGATCCGCTCCACCACGATCGGCGTCGGCGTTGGCTGGGCGCTGGCCGCATCCGGCGTTGCCGTAACGGGGAAGGCCAGGTCCACTTGCTCCGTCACCGCTCGGGTCGGCGCAGGCTCCGTGGCCGTGACCACCACCACCTGAGGGGTAGCCCCATCCAGCAGCGACTGGGCCAGATCGGCCCACTCGGCCAGGCCGCAGCCCGAGACCAGAAGCATCGTCAACCATGCTGCCAAGAGAGCCGCCATTCCACGCCTTGCCGTCATCTTGCCCTACCTTTGGTATCAGGCGCGCAGCTGCGCCAGATCCTGAAATAGCTCTTTTTCCTTGCCGCTCAAGTTGCTGGGCAGCGTCACCTCCACCGTCGCCAGCAGGTCGCCGCGCTCATCGGGCGACTTGAGGCGAGGCATCCCCTGCCCCTTCAGCCGGAAGACGCGGCCATTCTGCGTCTCCGGGGGAACCTTGAGCATGATATTACCCGTCAGGGTCGGCACGCGCACTTCTCCGCCCAGGACTGCGGTATACAGGTCCACGGGGACCGAGGTCCGCAGGTCGTCGCCCTCCCGCTGAAAGCGCGGATGGGGCTGAACCTGCACGCGCAGGTAGAGGTCGCCCTTGGGCCCCCGGCCCATGCCTTCCGCGCCCTCGCCGGCCATGCGAATGCGCGACCCGGTGTCAACTCCCGCGGGAATCTTGACCTCCAGGCGGCGCCCATCGGCCTGCAGCAGGCGGGTCGTGCCGCGCATCGCTTCTTCCAGCGTGATCTCGACCACCTGCTCGAAATCCTGGCCCCGTGCGGGCTGCGCCTGGGCCTGCCAGTTGCCGCCGCGCCCGGCCGCGCCGCCAAAGAGCGCCTCGAAAAAGTCGGAAAAGCCGCCGTTGCCGCGGCCCCGGCCGCCCAAGCCGCCCAGGATATCGTTGATATCCACATACTCGGTGTGAACGCGCTGGCCGCCAGGCTGCGCCCGGCCTGCCCATTGGCTCCAATCAAAGCCGCCAGGATCCCCGCCCGCGCGTTGATACTGCTGCCAGGAGCTGCCGAACTCGTCGTATTTCTTGCGCTTTGCCGAGTCGGCCAGCACCTCGTACGCCTCATTGATCTCTTTGAAGCGCTCTTCGGCCGCCTTATCGCCTGGGTTGACGTCGGGATGGTACTTGCGCGCCAGGCTGCGGTAGGCTTTTTTGATGTCTTTTTCCGGCGCGTTGCGGTCGACGCCCAGGATTTTATAATAGTCCTTATAGTCCATACTCGGCATATCCCATCGCAAAGGTTACTTGGACCCTGGCCCCAAGCGCTGTCAGAGGCGAGCAGTGCGCCGCCAGCATGGCCCTATTATAGACGCCTCACCTCGGATTGTCAATAGACTTTATAAGAAAGGGCTCAATATTCTTATAAAACTCTAATAGAAAGACCTTGACACCGCCCAGCGGATATGATATATTGGAACTGCCTGATCCGAGTACAAACGCATGATGGGAGGTGCAACGATGCGTAGCATGGTACGGTGGGAACCCTTCAACGACTTGATCTCTCTGCGAGACGCGATGGATCGCCTCTTTGAGGAGAGCTTTGTTCGCCCCTACCGCTCCGCAGAGCCCGCTGACACCAACCCCTTGGCGGTGGACATGTTCGAGACCGACGAGGCGGTGGTGATCAAGGCCGCGGTTCCGGGCGTGAACCCCCAGGACATCGAGATCACAGTGCAGGGCGACACGCTGAACATCAAGGGCGAGAGCAAAGGCGAAGAGAAAGTGGAACGCGAGAACTATTACTATCGCGAGGTACGGTACGGCTCCTTTAGCCGCGCGCTGTCTCTGCCCGCTGGCGTGAACACGGACAAGGCCGAGGCCTCCTTTGAGAATGGCGTCCTGACCCTCACCCTGCCCAAGGCGGAAGAGATCAAGCCCAAGAGCATCAAAGTCGTCAAGAAATAGGCTCTTGACCAAGGAGGCCGCCGACTCGGATCGGCGGCCTCCTTTTTTTGTTGCCGCAAAAAGAACAGGCCCCCTGAATCCAGGGGGCCTGCGTGCGAAACGGTCTCGCGCTCGGACTAGTACTCCGGCATGGGAGCGGGGGCGGCCTTTTCCTTCTCCGGGACGTCGGTGATGAGCGCCTCGGTGGTGAGGATCATGGCGGCGATAGAGGCGGCGTTCTCCACGGCGGAGCGCACAACCTTGGCCGGGTCCATGATGCCCTTGTCGAACATGTCGCCGTAATCCTGGGCCAGCACATCGTAGGCGATGGTGTTCTTGCCCTCGGACACGTGCAGGCGGCGGACGGTCTCGATAACCACGGCGCCGTCCTGGCCCGCGTTCTCGGCGATCTTGCGCATCGGGGCCTGCAGCGCGCGGCGCATGATGGCGATGCCGGTCGTTTCGTCCTCATAGTCGCCAACCATGTCGTCCAGCGCCGAGATGGCGTTGATCAGCGCCACGCCGCCGCCAGGAACCATGCCCTCTTCGACGGCCGCGCGGGTCGCGGACAGAGCATCCTCGACGCGATGCTTCTTTTCCTTCAGCTCGGTCTCGGTGGCCGCGCCGACGCGAATAACAGCCACGCCACTCGCCAACTTGGCCATGCGCTCCTGCAGCTTCTCACGGTCATAGTCGGAGGTCGTGGTCTCGATCTGGGCCTTGATCTGATCAATGCGGCCCTTAATACCCTTCTCGGAGCCCTTGCCCTCGATGACGGTGGTCTCGTCCTTGTTGGCCACGACACGGCCGGCGCGACCCAGGTCATTGATGGTCACGGTATCCAGTTTGCGGCCGATCTCGTCGCTGATGACGGTGCCGCCGGTGAGGATCGCGATATCTTCCAGCATGGCCTTGCGGCGATCGCCGAAACCGGGCGCCTTGATCGCGAGGCAGTTCAGCATGCCACGCAGCTTGTTCAGCACCAGGGTCGCCAGGGCTTCGCCCTCAACGTCCTCGGCGATGACGACCAACTCGCGGCGGCCGATCTGGACCAACTTTTCCAGAATGGGGACGATATCGGAGACGGCCGAGATCTTTTTGTCGGTGATCAGCAGATAGGGATCCTCAAGGTTGGATTCCATGGTCTCGGGGTCGGTGACAAAGTAGGGCGAGATGTAGCCACGGTCCATCTGCATGCCGTACACATACTCGGTCTCGAAAGCCAGACCCTTGGACTCTTCGACGGTAATGACGCCGTCCTTGCCCACTTTTTCCATGACGTCGGCAATGATGTTGCCGATCTCGACGTCCGCGGCCGAGTTGGCGGCGATGTGCGAGATGTCGTTCTTGGTCTTGACTTCGCGAGCCTGGCTCTTGATCGCCTCAACCACGGCGCTGCTGGCCTTCTCGATGCCGCGCTTGAGGAGCATGGGGTTGGCGCCGGCGGCGACGTTCTTCAGGCCCTCGACCACCAGGCTGTGGGCCAAAACGGTAGCGGTGGTCGTGCCATCGCCAGCGATATCGTTGGTCTTGGTGGCCGCTTCCTTCAGAAGCTGAGCGCCCATGTTCTCATACGGATCGGCCAGCTCGATCTCCTTGGCCACGGTGACGCCGTCGTGGGTCACGGTGGGGGCGCCGAATTTCTTGTCCAGGGCAACGTTGCGGCCCTTGGGGCCCAGGGTGGTGCTGACCGCGGTGGCCATGATATCGATACCGTTCTTCAGGGAGCGACGCGCTTCCTCAGAGAACCTCAACTGCTTAGCCATGTTACTGTATCCTCCTTAGAATATCAGAAAGTGAGATTGCAAGCGGGCTCGTCAGGGTTAGCCGACGATCGCGAGGATGTCCTTTTCAGTGGAGATGAGATAAGTCTTGTCGCCCACCTTGTACTCGGTGCCAGCATACTTGGCGTAGACGACCTTGTCGCCGACCTTGACTTCCATCGGGGCGCGGGTGCCATTATCCAACAGCTTGCCCGGGCCAGCCGCCACCACGATACCTTCCTGGGGCTTTTCCTTGGCGGTCTCGGGGACATAGATACCAATCGCGGTCTTTTCCTCTTTGTCGACGGGCTCGATCACGACGCGATCAGCCAATGGCTTGAGATTGACGGACATCTCGGTCTACCTCCTTGTGGTTTCTTCTCTTTTTTGTGTTAGCACTCTTTTGGACTGAGTGCTAATCCGCCGGTAATTATACTCATTTACGCCCCGTTGTCAAGTCCCATTTTAGCACTCTCGGGGGTGAGTTTGCTAAATCCCGCGCGCCGCCGCCGAACTCGGGATCTCGGGCCATTTGACTCTGCGTGGATATGGTGCTAGAATAGCCCCATCTCGATGCGGAGCGCTCGGAGAGACCCGATCCCAGCAGATTGGTCATTCTCGTGAGCGCTTTTTGTTACGGAGGATTTTGGTGGGCAATCAGCAGGTCCGATCGCTTATGGACAGCCGCGCGTGGAGCACGCACAGCGTGCACGCGTTGTGCATGCTGCTCATCGCTGCCCATGAAGGTAAGAAGCCCGGGCCCTAGCGCCTGGGCAGGTTGGCCTGATATAGACACGAACCGAGAGCCAGCTCCCCAGATCGCTTCGCGCGTCTGATAGCACTGGCTCTTTTTGTTTTCCCGGATATGTTGCCCTTTCCCGAGGATAGACGGAGGCCCCGAGATGAGCTTGGACAACTATAGCATAATCGAGTCGACCCTGCGCGAAGGCGAGCAGTTCGTCGGCGCCAATTTCACCACCGCCGAAAAGATTCGCATCGCCGAAAAACTGGACGAGTTCGGCGTGGAGTATATCGAGGTAACCTCGCCAGTCGCCTCGCCAAAAAGCTTTGAGGACGCCAAGACCCTGGCCAAGCTGGGGTTGAAGGCCAAGCTGGTCACCCACACCCGCTGCGCGCTGGAGGACGCCAAGATCGCCATCGATACCGGCGTGAATGGGCTAGACCTCCTGTTCGGCACCTCGTCGTTTCTGCGGCAATTCAGCCACGGCAAGGACATCCCAGCCATCGTGGATACCGCCGTGGAGGTCATCGCTTACGTCAAGTCGCAGGGGCTGGAGGTCCGCTTTAGCAGCGAGGACTCGTTTCGCAGCACGCTCAAAGACCTCTTTCGCGTCTACCTGGCCGTGGACGAGATCGGCGTGGACCGCGTGGGCATCGCCGACACCGTGGGCGTGGCCACCCCACGCCAGGTCTACGAGCTGGTGAGCACGCTGCGCCGCCTGGTCAAGGCCGATATCGAGTTCCACGGCCACAACGACTCGGGCTGCGCCATCGCCAATAGCTTTTCGGCCTTGGAGGCAGGGGCCACCCACGTGGATACCAGCATCATGGGCATCGGCGAGCGCAACGGCATCACCCCGCTAGGTGGGCTGGTGGCGCGCCTCTACGCCACCAACCGGGACAGCGTGCGCAAATACAACCTGCCTGTGCTGCGCGAGCTGGACAACATGGTCGCCGAGATCGTGGGCATCGGCATTCCCTTTAACAATTTCATCACCGGCGCCACCGCCTTCACCCACAAGGCCGGCATCCACGCCAAGGCACTGCTGAACAACCCCGAGACCTACGAGATCTTGAACCCGCACGATTTCGGCCTCACCCGCTATATCTCCATTGCGCACCGGCTGACGGGCTGGAACGCCGTCCGCGACCGCGCGCAACAATTGGGGTTACAACTGAGCGATAACGAGATCAAAGAGGCCACGCAGCATATCAAGGCCGTGGCCGACGAAAAGCCGCTGACTCTGGATGATGTGGACGATATCTTGCGCCGGTGGCTCGATGGCACCCTACACACGGAGGAGACGACAGATGCCGCACACGTTAGCTGAGCTGATCATCGGACACGCCGCCGGCCGCGAGGTCCAGGCGGGCGACTTGGTGGTGGTCAAGGTGGATCGGGCCATGGGCGTCGATTCGCTGACCCCCTCGATCATCGACGTGATGCAAAAAGAGCTGGGCGTGGAGCGCGTCCATGACACGGATCGGGTGGCCGTCTTTGTGGACCACGTGGCCCCCGCCTCCAGCGTCGCCACCGCCGATAACCAGGCCCGCATCCGCAAGTTCGTCGCTGAGCAAGAACTCTGCCACTTTTTCGACGTCGGGCGCGGCGTCTGCCACCAGGTGATGGTGGAAGAGGGGCTGGTCAAGCCCGGCCAGATCGCCCTCGGCTCCGATTCCCACTCTAACAGCTATGGCGCCATCGGCGCGCTGGGCACCGGCATGGGCTCCAGCGACATCGCCCTGGCCTGGGCCAGCGGCCACACCTGGCTACGCGTCCCCGAGACCATCGTGATCGAGGTCAGCGGGCAATTCCAGGGGCGCGCCTCCGCCAAGGACCTCGCCCTGGCCGTGGAAAAGCTCCTGGGCGCCGACGGCGCCGCCTATCGCAGCGTGGAATACCACGGCGTGGACAGCTTTAGCTTGGCCTCGCGGCAGTGCCTCGCCTGCATGTCCACCGAGCTGGGCGCCAAGGCCGGGATCATCCCGCCCTCCGGCGAGGTGGCCGCCCGGTTCCCCGTCCCCGGATGGCTGCGGGTGGAGCCAGGGGCGCGCTATGAGCGCGTGGAGCGCGTGGACCTGAGCGGCCTGCCGCCCAAGGTGGCGATGCCCCATGAGCCGGACAACGTGACCGACGTGGCCCTCTTGGACCGCACCCCGGTGGACGTGGTCTTTCTCGGCACCTGCACCAACGGCCGCGTGGAGGATATCCACATCGCCGCCTCGATCCTGGGCGGGAAGAAAGTGGCCGCAGGCGTGCGCATGATCGTCGTCCCCGCCTCCAGCGAGGTGCTCACCGACACCATGAAGGACGGCAGCCTGCTGGCGCTGATGGAAGCCGGAGCGACCGTGGGCACCCCCGGCTGCGGCCCCTGCATCGGGCGGCACATGGGCGTCCTGGCGGCGGGCGAGGTCTGCCTCTCCACCGGCAACCGCAACTTTCGCGGGCGCATGGGCTCGCCGGAAGCGTTCATCTATGTGGCCTCCCCCGCCACCGCGGCGGCCACGGCCCTCACCGGCATCATCACCGATCCGAACACGATATAGGAGCGCATAAATGGCAAGGGTTTGGGTTTTTGGCGAGAATGTCGATACGGACCAGATCGTGCCCGGACGGTACGCTCCCTATATGACCTCGGAGGCCGAGCTGGGCAAGTACCCCTTCATCGAGCACCGTCCCGAGTTTGCCAAGCAGGTCAAACCGGGCGATATCATCGTGGCGGGCAAGAACTTTGGCTGCGGCTCCTCCCGCGAGTATGCCCCCAAGGCGCTCAAGGTGGTGGGCGTGGGCGCCATCATCGCGCCGAGCTTTGCGCGCATCTTTTTCCGCAACGCCCTCTCGCTGGGGTTGCCCCTCTTCCAGGCGGACCTGACCTCCGCGCTGCAAGATGGCGAGATCGTCGAGCTGCGCCTGGACGATTACCAGATCGTGACGCCCCATGGCGCCTACAGCCTGCCCAAGCCGCCGGATTTCGTCCGCGAGATTTGGGCCGAGGGCAACTTGGTGCAATACTACCGGCGGCACGGTCGGTTCCCCGGCCAGGAGCGCGCCTGATGGCCCCGCGCATCGGCGTCCTGCCCGGCGACGGCATCGGCCGCGAGGTGACCCCCTGGGCCGTGAAAGCCCTGCAAGCCACCGGCCTGGATTGGGAGTTCGTGCAAGCCGAGGTGGGCTGGGAGTGCTTCCAGCGGCAGGGCACGGCGCTGCCCGAGGCCACCGTGGAGCTGCTGGGAACCTGCGCCGCGGCGCTGTTCGGCGCGGTCTCGTCGCCCTCGCACAAGGTGCCGGGCTACCGCAGCCCCATCGTCGCCATGCGGCGGCAGTTCAACCTGTACGCCAACCTACGCCCCGTGGTCTCGGCGCCCATCGCTAGCTCGCGGCCAGGCATCGATCTGCTCCTCGTGCGCGAAAACACCGAGGGGCTCTATGTGCAGCGCGAGCGCAGCGATGGCGAGACCGCCATCGCCGAGCGGGTCATCACCCGCGCCGCCTCGGAGCGCATCGGGCGGCTGGCCTGCCAGCTCGCCGCCGGGCGCCGCCAGCACCTGACCATCGTGCACAAGGCCAACATCCTGCCCGAGACCTGCGGGCTCTTTCGCGACGCGGTGCGGCGCGAGGCCGCCGATTTCCCCGGCCTCGCCATCGACGAGGTGCTGGTGGACACCATGGCGCTGCGCCTGATCCGCGACCCGGAGAGCTTTGATGTGGTGGTGACCACCAACCTCTTTGGCGACATCCTCACCGATGAGGCGGCCATGCTGGTGGGCGGGCTCGGGCTGGCCCCCGCGGGCAACATCGGCGACCGGATCGCCATTTTCGAGCCGGTGCACGGCTCCGCCCCCGACATCGCGGGCCAGGGCATCGCCAACCCCAGCGCGGCGATGCTCAGCGCGGGGATGCTGCTGGACTATCTCGGCCAGGCCGAGGCGGGGGCGCGCGTGCGAACGGCCGTGTTCGCCGCCCTGCAAGCCGGACACCTCACGCCCGACCTGGGCGGCACGAGCACCACCGCAGAGGTGGGCGATTTCATCCTGAACCAGATCACAAACGGATAGAAGGAGAACATACCATGACCGGAACTTGTCCCGATTGCGACGCCGAGATCACCTTGGAAGGTGTGGTGAAAGGCGAGTTGGTCGTCTGCCCCGATTGCGGAGTCGAGCTAGAAGTCGTCAGCGTGGACCCGCTCGAGTTCGAGCTGGCCCCGGAAGAGGAAGAGGATTGGGGCGAATAATTCGCGCCCCGCACGAGCAACCACACACTGGAGATCACCGATGAAAGTAGGCATCCTGTATTCCCGCGCGCGCGTGGAAGAGAAACTGCTGATCGAGGCTCTGGAGAGCCGCGGCGTCAGCTATGACCTGATCGACGACCGCGAGCTCATCATGGACATGGGAAAAAGCAGCCTGAGCTATGATGTGATCCTGGAGCGCTGCATCAACCATTCCCGCGCCCTCTATGCGCTGCGCATCCTCCAGGACTGGGGCATCCCCACCGTCAATACACACGAGGTCGCCATGACCTGCGGCGACAAGCTGCTCACCACCAGCGCGCTGATCCGCGCCGGCGTGCCCTCGCCGCGCACCCTGGTGGCCTTCACCTCGGAATCGGCGCTGCAAGCCATCGAGCAACTCGGCTACCCCGTGGTGCTCAAGCCGGCTGTGGGCTCCTGGGGGCGGCTCCTTTCCAAGATCAACGACCGCGAGGCCGCCGAGACGGTGCTGGAGCACAAGGAAGTCCTGGGCAGCTATCAGCATTCGATCTTTTACATCCAAGAGTACGTCCGCAAGCCAATGCGCGACATCCGCGGCTTTGTGGTGGGCGACGAGACCATCTGCGCCATCTATCGCGACTCGTCCCACTGGATCACCAACACCGCGCGCGGCGGCCAGGCCTCCAATTGCCCGGTGACGCCCGAGCTGAACGCGCTCTGCGTGGCTTCTGCCAAGGCGGTGGGCGGTGGAGTGCTGGCCGTGGACGTGCTGGAAGACCCCGACCGGGGCTACCTGGTGAGCGAGGTCAACTATACCATGGAGTTCCGCAACAGCATCGCCACCACCGGCGTGAACATCCCCGACCGCATGATCGATTATGCGCTCCAGGTCGCCAAGAACGGCGGAGCCAGACGATGATCCCGCTGCTTGCGTATGGGGTGAACACGAGGTTCACCCCTACTCCGACACCGGTAGGGGCGAACCTCGTGTTCGCCCTCCTTGTGTTTGCCCTCCTCGCGCCCGCCCGATGCCACGGAGCCGGCCATGCCCATTAACCCCGAAGCCCTGCTCCAAGAGATGCTGGAAACCCCCAGCCTCTCCGGCCAGGAGCGGGCGGTCGCCGAGCTGCTGGTGCGCCGGATGGGCGAGATCCCCGGCATGCGCGCCTGGCGGGACGAAGCGGGCAACGCCGTGGGCGTCCTGGGCGATGGGCCGGAGGACATCGTGCTGCTCGGCCACATGGACACCGTGCCCGGCGACATCCCCGTCCGCCGCGAGGGCGACCTGCTCCGTGGCCGCGGCGCGGTGGACGCCAAAGGTCCGCTGGCCACCTTTGTCTCGGCGGTGGCGCAGGCGGGGCCGCAGCCCGGCAAGCGCTTTGTCATCATCGGCGCGGTGGAGGAGGAGGCCCCCAGCTCGGCTGGCGCGCGGCACATCGTGGGGCGCTACCGCCCCGCCGCGGCCATCATCGGCGAGCCCAGCGACTGGGACCGCATCACGCTGGGCTACAAGGGCAGCCTGGTGGCGCAATACACCGTGGCGCGGGCGGGGGAGCACTCCTCCGGCCCCAACGCCAACGCCGCGGAAAAGGCCGTGGATTTCTGGATTCGGGCCCGCGACTATGCCGCGAGCTGGAACGGCGGGCAGCCCCGCTCCTTCACCACGCTGGACCCCGCCCTGCGCGCCATCTGGAGCGAGGACGACGGGCTGTTCAACCACGCCACGGCGCTCATCTCTTATCGCGTGCCCCTGGAATGCTCCTTGGCCGAGCTGAAAGGGGCGATGCCAACCTGGTTCGACGAGGGTCAGCTCACCATCGTCAGTGCGGAGGAGCCCTTCAAGGCCGAGCGGAACACAGCACTGGTGCGCGCCTTCTTGGAGGCGATCCGCCAGGAGGGCGGCAAACCACGGTTTGCCCTCAAGCACGGCACCTCGGACATGAACATCGTCGGTCCGGCCTGGGGCTGCCCCATGCTGGCCTATGGTCCCGGCGACTCGAACCTCGACCATACCCCCCACGAGCACATCAGCCTGGCCGAGTACCGCCGGGCCATCGCGGTGTTGAGCCGAGTGCTTGTGTCGCTGGCGCAATAGGATTCTGACCAGATTTGATCTTGGACCAATTTGGTGTATAATGGGATTGTAAAGACGTTGCACAGGACGAGTAGCCGCGCGGCCGCTCCAGGGAGAAGGGGTCATGACTGCAAGCCCCTTCAGCACAAGCGCAGCGAAAACCACCTGTGCCGGAACAACCGCCGGCGGCAGTTGTTCTAGGTCGAGCGCCGGAACGGCACCCAGTGCCCAGTATGGCGCTACGGAGGCACCCGTTAACGGCCACAACGAGGTCAGGGCTCCGCGCATGGGCTCCATGCCGCCCTGACAAGTTGGGTGGAACCGCGTGAGGTCATGCCTCTCGGCCCGATAGCCGAGAGGCTTTTTTTATTTGGAGGAGGGCACCATGTCAGAGCATCAGCAAGCACCCGATCTGGAGCGCATGCGCCATTCCGCATCGCACGTCATGGCCGAGGCCGTGCAAGAGATCGTCCCTGGCGCCAAGCTGGGCATCGGCCCGGCCATCGACACCGGCTTCTATTACGATTTCGACCTGCCGCGCCCCCTGACTCAGGAGGATCTGAAGGCCATCGAGGAGCGCATGGCCGAGATCATCAAGGGGCGTTACCCCTTCCAGCGCACCGAGGTCACCCGCGAGGAAGCGCTCAAGCTCTTTGCCGATCAGCCCTACAAACAGGAGTTGATCCGCGAGCTGCCGGAGGACGAGGTTATCTCGGTGTACAAGCACCACAACTTTATGGACCTGTGCCGCGGCCCCCACGTGGAGCACACGGGACAGGTCCCCATGAAGGGGATCAAGCTGCTCAACATCGCCGGGGCCTACTGGCGCGGCGACGAGAAGCGCCCCATGCTGCAACGGATCTATGGCGCGGCCTTCCCGAACCGCCAAGAGCTGGACAACTATATCCACTTTCTGGAAGAGGTGGAGCGCCGCGACCATCGGCGCCTGGGCCAGGAGCTGGACCTCTATAGCATGCACGAGCTGGGCGGCCCCGGGCTGGTCTACTGGCATCCCAAGGGCGCGCTGATCCGCGAGACCATCGAGAACTTTTGGCGGCAGGAGCACCGCAAGCGCGGCTATGATCTCGTGTACACGCCGCACATCGGCAAGCTTGATCTCTGGAAGACCAGCGGGCACTGGGGCTTTTATCGCGAGAGCATGTATGCCCCCATGGTGGTGGACGATGTGGAGTACTTGCTCAAGCCCATGAACTGCCCCTTCCATATCCTGATGTACAACACGCGGACGCACAGCTATCGCGAGATGCCGATGCGGTGGGGCGAACTGGGCACGGTCTATCGCTACGAGCGCTCCGGCGTGCTGCAAGGCATGTTGCGCGTGCGCGGCTTTACGCAGGACGACGCCCACATCTTTTGCCGTCCCGACCAACTGGAAAACGAGTTGGTCAGCGTCATCGAACTGGCCCGGTTCATGTTGCAGACCTTTGGCTACAAGGAATACGACATCGAGCTATCGGTGCGCGACCCGCTCAACAAGGCCAAATACGTCGGTGACGATGCCAGTTGGGAGATGGCCGAGACGGCGCTGGTAAACGCGCTGCACGCCACCAACCTCGCCTACAAGCGCGTGGAAGGCGAGGCCAAGTTCTACGGCCCGGCCATCGACATCAAGGTCAGGGACGCGCTGGGCCGCGGCTGGCAGGGCCCTACCATCCAGGTGGACTTTAACGAGCCGGAACGCTTTGACGTCAACTATGTGGGCGAGGATGGGCAGCCTCACCGCGTGGTGATGGTCCACCGCACCGTGGTCGGCTCCATGGAGCGCTTTGTCGCCGGGCTGATCGAGCACTATGCCGGGGCTTTCCCGGTGTGGCTGGCCCCGGTGCAAGCCACGGTGATCCCCATCGCCGACCGGCACAACGACTATGCCTGGGAAGTGGCCAAGCGGCTCAAAGCTGAAGGCTTCCGCGTCGAGGTGGATGACCGCAGCGAGCGCATGAACGCCAAGATCCGCGACGCGCAGATGCAAAAGGTGCCCTACATGCTGGTGGCCGGGGATCGCGAGGCCGGCGAGGGCACGTTGGCGGTGCGCCGCCGTGACGGGCAGAACCCTGGCACGATCTCGGTGGACGCCTTCCTGGAGATGTTGCGCGGCGACGTGGCGAGCAAAGTCATCTTTTGAGGCGCGGCAACGGCGCTTGCAAAATCGGTTGTGTTATGCTAGAATAGCCAACCATGAAGCAGCCTTGGATGCCTCAAGAACGTCAGGTTGGCGATAGCGACACGCTGCAGATCTCGGACCCCGCCGGGTCCCGAGAATCGGTGCTGCTTCTATGTAACTGAAAGCCAAGAGGATGGGCTGGCAGGCTGCGCGGCGATACAGGCCGACCGCAGCTCTCCAGCCCATCAATGTTTCTACGATACAAGCATCCCCTCGCAACGGTAACGTGGAAAGGAGCACAATCGACTTGGCAGAGCGAGCAGCCAAAACCGCGACCCCGCCAAAGAAACGGGGCGCCAAACTCATTCTGACGGATATTATCGGCGTTTTGCTCATTATCCTGGCCCTGTGGCTGCCCCCCGTGGCCCTCGGAAAACGGGTGCTGCGCCTGGGCTACCCCTCGATCGGCAAGGACGGCGGCATCATCGCGGCCGACAACGGGGCGGCGCTGAGCATCGCGGCGGGCAACCTGAGCAAGACGCTCAAGATGCGCATGCAAACCCTGGTCCCCGGACAACAGACCGAGGACACCGAGGCCGTGGAGGCCATGAAGACGCTGCCCACCCGTGTGGACGCCGTCGGCCCCTACTATACCTTCGAGGCCTATGGCCCGCAGCCCAACGAGGCCATCCTGGTGCTGCCCATCCCGGAGGCGGCGAACCCCGACCTGCTGGACCTCTACACCTGGACGCCCAAGGGGTGGGCCTGGACGCCCTGCGACGTGTTGGGCGCCGACGGTCGGGTGGAAGCAAACCTGGCCGAGCTCCCGCGGGTGGCCGTGCTGGCCCAGGACAAGACGATGGGCCCCAGCGTGTCCGCCTACCTCTCTCGCTTTGGCGCGCCTACGACCGAAACCATGGCCCTGATGAGCGAGATCAGCCCCGATGGCGCCTACGTGCAAGACACCGGCGCCCTCGGCGGCCTCGCCGAGGTAGCCGACACCAACGCCGCGCAGACCAGCGCGATCCTGCCCACGCTCAGCAACGTCTATGAGGGCGTCGTGCGCAGCGATTGGGTGGATAACCTGCTGATCGACGAGCCCATGCTCCAGTCCCATGTGGCCACCGTGGTGGATTGGGTCACTGGCGGAGGCTATGACGGCGTCAACCTGGCCTATTCCGGCGTGGACCCGGCCCTCCGCGAGGACTTGACCCGTCTGGTGGAGACGCTCGCGGACCAGTTGCACGCGCAGAACAAGCTCCTGAGCATCCAGGTCGACCGCCCGACCCAGGTCTCTGAGGACGAGTGGACCACGGGCGCCTATGACTGGATTCGCCTGGGGCGCGCCGTGGATACCTTCCGCGTCCCCACGCTCCTCGACCCCGCCGCCTATATTCAGGACGGGCAGATGGAGAGCCTGCTGACCTGGGCCACCCGCCAGGTGGATCGCAGCAAGATCCAGGTGGTCATCTCCACCTATAGCCGCGATATGGCCGGCAGCTCGGTGCAGGATCGGCCCTACGTCGAGGCGCTGGCCGACGCCAGCCAGGTGATGCTGCAAAACGCTTCCTACACGGTGGAGGCCGGCGCGCCGCTTTCGGTGCAACTGGCCCACCTGCTGGATTCGGCAGGCATCCAGTTCGACGAGGCCAGCCGGAGCCACTGGTTCGCCTATCGCGACGCGGCGGGCCAGGCGCACACCGTCTGGCTGGAGAACGCCTCGAGCATCGCCCGCAAGCTGGAGATCATCTCCCAGTTCCAGTTGCAGGGCGTGACCATGGAGCACCTGCTGGGCGAGCAGAACGACACCCGCATCTGGGACGTGCTGGCCAACTTTCAGGATGCTTGTCTGGAACAGGTCCAGTGCGATTTCTCTGTGGTTTATACCCTGCAGAACGAGCAGGGCGCCCAGGTCGCTCAACAGGTCGTCTCGCTGAGCGGTCCGCAGGCCGCCCAACCCGCGGCTCTGGCGCCGCAGATCTCGGGCGCTCCTGGCCTTAGCTCGGCGCAGGCGCAAGGCGAAGGGTCCGCGGTCGGGGTCGTGATCGAAGCCCCCGAAGCGCCGGGCAAGTACATCCTGGCCGCCGCGATCGGCCCTGCCGATGGGCAGAGCACGCCGGTGCCCGGCATCCAGGTGGTCTTCGAGGTGCCCTCGCCGACGCCCACGCCCACCAACACGCCCACCAACACGCCTACCCACACGCCCACCTATACACCCACGCCCACGGATACGGCGACCTTTACGCCGACCCACACGCCGACGGTGACCAATACGCCGCTGCCGGTGACGCCCACGCCCAAGCCAGTGGCGCGCTCGGTTTCCGGCACGGGCTTTGGCTATGGCATCCAGGCCGACATGATCACCGATGGCGATCATGGACGCATCCTCGGCGCCGTGCAGCAGATCGGCTTCCGCTGGGTCAAGCAGCAAGTGGAATGGTTCCGCTATAACCCCGGCCCTGGACAATACGACTGGGGCGCGCTGGACCGCATCGTGGATAGCTGCAACGCGGCGGGCATTAACGTCATGTTCAGCGTCGTGAAGGCTCCCCGCTGGGCCCGTCCTGCGGGGGATACGGACGAGGGGCCGCCTTCCGACCCCAACACCTATGGCACCTTCATGCGCGAGCTGGCCGCCCGCTACAAGGGCCGCGTCAAGGCCTACGAGATCTGGAACGAGCAGAACCTCTACTACGAGTGGGGCGGGCTCGGCGGCAAGCTGAACGCCGGACGCTACGTCGAGCTGCTCAAGGCCGCCTATCGCGGGGTCAAGGACGGGGACCCGGGCGCCATCGTCATCTCGGGCGCGCTCACGCCCACCGGCGTCAGCGACGGCAATATCGCCATCGACGACCGGACCTACCTGGAGCAGATGTACCAGGCGGGGATGAGGAACTATTGCGACGCCGTTGGCGCGCATCCCAGCGGCTACAATAACCCGCCCGACGCGGATTGGCGCACCTATTCGGACCCCACCGCCGCCTTTGGCGCCAGGGGACACCCAAGCTGGTTCTTCCGCGGCACGGTGGAAAGCTACTACAACATCATGTCCAAGTATGGCGACGGCGGGAAAAAGATCTGGATCACCGAGTTCGGCTGGGCCTCGGTTCAGGGGCTCGGCGTGCCTCCCGCCCGGGGCTACGAGTACGCCGCCGACAATACCGAAGACGAGCAGGCGCAGTATATCGTCCGCGCCTACCAGATGGGCCGCAACTATGGCTTCGTCGGGGTCATGTTCCTCTGGAACCTGAACTTTGGCCCCGTCTCGGGCGCGAGCGACGAAAAGGCCGCCTTCGGCATCGTCCGGCCCGACTGGGGCGCGCGGCCGGCCTTCGCCGCGCTGGCGAACATGCCCAAATAGGCGCCCCGGCTCTCCGCATCTCCTCACCATCGAGCACGGGCTGCGGTTGCCCGTGCTCGATGACTTTTCGAAACACGACGTAGAACCAAGGAGGATATCCATGCCAAACAAAGGTCTGGCAAGCTCCAAGCCCTGGATGCTCGCCCTGGCAGCCCTGCTGCTCCTGGTGGGTGCCGGGGGCCTGCTCTGGGCCTGCGCCCCCTCGCCCGAGGTCGCCGTGGAGGTCGCTACCCGGACGCCCAAGCCATCCTTCACGCCAACCGTGGCGGCTCAAGCGCCGACGGCCACGCTGCCGCTGCCCACCGCAACGATCGTTCGCGCGGCGGAGCAGGCCACGAACACAATAGTTATCGCCAATACGGCGACGTCGACGGCGACCGCGCTGCCGCCGACCGACACGGCCGTGCCGCCCACCGTGACCAACACACCCGTCCCGCCCACGTCGACGCCGGTGCCCGCCACGGACACGCCAGCGCCGACCGCCACGCCGTCCCCGCCCCCGGCCAAGTCCTTGCGTATGAACTCGCCCGAGTATGGGATGCAGGCCTTCCTCTGGTGGCGGCCCGAGGTCGCCAGCCGCGACATGGGGGCCATTCACGACGCCGGGTTCACCTGGATCAAGCAGGACTTTGCCTGGCGCGAGATCGAAGGCACGGGCAAGGGGCAATTCGACTGGAGCCGCACCGACTGGATCGTCTCCGAAGCCAACAAGCTGGGGATCGACCTCATGGTGCGGGTGGATCGGCAGCCCTATTGGGCGCGCGCCAGCGAGGCCGAGAACGGCCCGCCGGACAAGTATCAGGACCTGGCCGACTTTTGCTTCGCGCTGGCCAGCCGCTATCAGGGCCGCATCCGCGCCTACGAGATCTGGAACGAGCCCAACCTGGCCCGCGAATGGGGCGGCCAGCCCCCCGACCCGGGCGCCTACGTCAAGCTGCTCAAGACAGCCTATGCCGCCATCAAGCGCGCCGACCCCAACGCCATGGTCATCAGCGCGGGGCTGACCCCCACCGGCACCTGGTCCAACGAAGCCATGCCCGATGACGTCTACCTGGACAACATGTACCAGGCCATGGGCGGCAATAGCAACGGCTACTTTGACGTGCTGGGCGCGCACGGGGCGGGCTACAAGGCGCCCCCCGAGATGAGCCCGGACGAGGTGGCCAGCAACCCCGCCTATGGCGGGCATCGCATCTTTTGCTTCCGCCGCGTGGAGGACCTGCGCAACATCATGGTCAAGTATGGCGACGGCAACAAGCAAGTGGCGCTGCTCGAGTTCGGCTGGACCAGCGACCCGATTCACGAAGCCTACGCCTGGCATCGCGTGTCGGAGGAGGAAAAAGCCGATTACCTGGTGCGCGCCTACAAGTGGGCCAAGGAGAACTGGTCGCCGTGGATCGGGCTGATGAACCTCATCTTTTTTGCCAACCCCGACTGGACCGAGCAGAACGAGGAATACTGGTGGGCCGTCACCGAGCCAGGCTATCCGGAACTCAAGCCGCGACCGGCCTATAACGCGCTCAAGGCGATGCCCAAGTAGAGCGGGGCGTCAAGCAAAAGCGGGGGAGATCATCCCCCGCTTTCTTTATCCTCCGGAGCCCAGGGGAACTGAGTTGGCTCCCCGCGAGAGATGAACGCCTTGATCTGGCGCTGGAGCTGGCTGCGTGGCACCAGGATGCGGCGCCCGCACCCCAAGCACTTCAGGCCGATATCGGCGCCCAAGCGGACCACGCGCCATTCGTCGCTGCCGCAGGGGTGTTGCTTGCGCAGCTTGACGACATCATCCATGCGAATATCCAGCACCATGCTCCGCTCCCCATGATTCCATCCTGTTGCGCTGATTATAGCATGGCCCCGGCGATCTGTCCACCCTTGCGCTGCCTGGCCCGAGCAGGGCTTTACCTTTCGGCCGAGCCCGTGTATAATGATCGGTGAGATCACCAACCGACCAGCAAGCCCCGCCCAAGCGGGCGCGGCCTTGGACATAAAGAGGAGCTATCCTGCATGCCTGTCGAAATCACCTGGTATGGACATTCCTGCTTTCGCATGATGAGCCGCGGCGAGCCTGCGGTGGTCACCGACCCGTATGAGGATACCGTCGGCTACACGCTGCCCAGCCTGCGCGCTGATATCGTCACCGTCAGCCACGACCACCGCGACCACAACAACCACAAGGCAGTGCGCGGGCGGCCCCACGTGATCTCTGGGCCGGGCGAATACGAGATCGGCGGCGTCTTTGTCACCGGCATCTCGACCTACCACGATCGCGCCCAAGGCGGCGAGCGCGGCAAGAACACCATCTATTTGCTCGAGTTCAGCGACCTGAAGGTGCTGCACCTGGGCGATCTGGGCCACGTTCCCGCCCAGGCGCAGGTGGGCGACCTGGGCACCGTGGACGTGCTCTTTGTCCCCGTTGGCGGCGGCCCCACCATCAACGCCGCGCAAGCGGCCGAGGTGGTGAGCCTGATCGAGCCCAAGGTCGTGATCCCCATGCACTACAAAACTGACCTGGTCAAATTCGAGCTCGATCCGGTGGACAAGTTCCTCAAAGCCATGGGCGTCGAGTCCGTCAAGCCCCAGGAGCTCTTCCGCGCCAGCAGCGCCGAGCTGGGCGAGGAGACCCAAGTCGTCTTGTTGGAGTACAAGCAATAGGAGGCAAGGCATGAAGCGAGTGCATCGCACCTGGATCCTGGCCGTGCTCTTGTTGGTGCTTTCAGGAATTGCCGCGTGCCAGGACTCCACGCCGACTCTGCCCGCATCATCGGCCGCGGACGCTCAATCGCATGTGGATCAGGGGCGGGCGTATATGGACCAAAGCAAGCTGACCGAGGCCGCCCAAGAATTCGAGGAAGCCGTCAAACTGGCCCCCGAGATGGTGGAGGCGCACTTCCGCCTGGCCAACGCCTACACCCAATTGGGCCGCCTGGAGGATGCCGAGAAGCATTTCAAGGAGGCCCTGCGGCTCGACCCCAACTCGGCGGATGCCCTCTCCAATCTGGGCGTGGTCTATTACGAGCAAAACCGTTTCGACGAAGCGGCTGACCAGTTCAGGCGCGCCCTGGCGCTCAAGCCCGATGACCCCGAGATCCTCTACAACTTGGGCGGCGTCTATGTGCAGCAGGAAAAGCTGGATGAAGCCATCGCTCAGTTCAAGAAGGGCATCGAGGTCAACCCCGGCCAGCCCGAGCCCTACTTTGGGCTGGGCAACGTGTACAAGCTTCAGGGCAAGAAAACCGAGGCCATCGAGGCCCTGAACAAGTTCCTGGAGCTGGACCCCAACTCGCAATGGCGGGCCATGGCCGAAGGCCTCCTCGCCGAGCTCAAGGCAGGAAACTAGCTCATCCACCCAGCTCTGCGCAGCCTCTCGCTGACGAAAGGGGGTCCCGGTGCTTGGCTCGGATCTACTGGTCACCCTGGGCATCATCTTTTTGGTGGCGCTGTTCGGATCGTTCGTGCGCAGCTCGGTCACAGACCGCTGCCTGAAGGATTTTGACGAGTTCCAGATCACGGTGGAGAAAAAGAACGGGCGGATCATCTGGGGCATCCTGCACCTGGAATCCACGGGCATGGAGCTCGAATATACCAGCAACGTCGCGGACACGGCGCATATCGAGACCAGTTACCTGCTCTATAAGGACGAGTACAAGGACCTCCAGGCGATCTATCGCTATGCGGATGAGCTGACCCCCAGCGGCGTGCGCCGCCGGGAGCGCGACCTGGCGCGGAGCTTTCATCCCGGGCCGGCACGCGTGCTAAGGCGCAAGCTGCGCAACTTTATCAACACCACCACCGATTCGCTTTCCGAGGCCGTGGGCGTCATCGCCGGCCGGGCCAAAAAGCCTGCGGCGCAGTACATCTCGGACACGGGCGAAGCTTATCTCAAGCGCTTAGGCAAAGACCTGATCGGCTATGTGGGCACCAGCTTCGATCCCCTGCTAGAGCACTATGTGGGCGCCAAGGTGGTGGTCGAGGTATTGGAAGCTGGCGTCGCTCGCGAGCATGTCGGCATCCTCAAAGAGTACTCGGCCCAATTCATCGAGATGCTCGACGTCCTCTATCCCCAGGTCCTTTCCCTGGACATCGAGTCCTCCGAGGCGCGGCAGGCTGTGGCCAAGGATATCGAGGTCGGCTTTCAGAATGGCGCCTTTCACGTGGTGAATAACAGCGCCTACCCCCTCCTCTTGCACAGTATCCGCTGTGGGGAGCGCCAGGGGGAAATCAACGCGGTGATTGGCCCAGGCGACGAGATCAAGCTCCAGGCGCTCGAAATGGAGAATGCGCGCACGTCGGAAAGAGCCCAAGTCTCGGTCTTTTTCGAGGGGCTATCCGAACAGGAAGAGGACGAAATGGAGCGCTCGCCGCAGGCCCAGACCCGCCTCCTGGATGTCCTGGAGAACCTGGCCTGCGGTTACTTTGGCCAGCAGCGCCCCAATGCCGCGCCGGCAGCTCCGAGCGCCCTGAGCGCAGAGGCTCTAGGCCAGGGCAAAGTCAGGTTCAACTGGAGCGCGCCTGCAG
>ENA-UOUL01000717-UOUL01000717.1-bioreactor-metagenome-genome-assembly--contig:-NODE-717-length-54730-cov-5.008581_pt1 | contig 54730 bp, 47 predicted proteins | sample MGYA00249838_ERZ747220 | MGnify/ENA primary metagenome ERZ747220 (study PRJEB28778, sample SAMN05720191) | bioreactor metagenome | isolation source: Anaerobic biogas reactor | place: USA:Washington... | reverse complement strand
GCCGTCCGGTTGATCCGCTCCATCGTGGCGTCCGGCGAACCAATCACGCCGCTGCTGACGAACAGGCCGGAGACCAGGCCGGTGCGGTGATAGTCGAAGAAGACTTCGGCCAGTTCCTCGGGCGAGAGGCTGCACCGCTGCGGATCGCAGCCGGCGCGAAGGGGGCAGTACTTGCACTGATTGACGCAGACGTTCGACATCAACGTTTTGAGCAGATAAGTCTTCTGGCCGCTGGGCAGGACGACCGGATAGATCCACCGGCCGTCGTTGGAACGCCGGCGATGTTCCTCGTCGCGGGTGCCGCAGGCGCAGGCCAAGTCGTAACGCGAGTCCCGCGAGAGGACCGCGAGTTTCTCGGCCACGTCCATGCCGCGTCGGACGGCGATCATGCGTCATCACCTCTGGACGTTGTTGCGGCTGAACTCGACGCGCCCGTCGATCAGCACCAGGTCCGCCCGGCTGCGATAGTCCAGCGGATGGCCCGAGAAGACCACCACGTCCGCGTCCTTACCCTTTTCGATGCTGCCTATCCGCTCCGCCACACCGATCAGCTCAGCCGGATAGATGGTGATCGCCTTGAGGGCCTCGTCCTCGGCCATGCCGTACTGCACGGCGAGGCCCGCGCTGATCAGCAGGTATTTGACGGCTGACATCTCGTCGCTCTGGATAATCACCCGCGCACCCGCGCGGCTGAGCGCGGCGGGGTTCTCCGGCGTCATGTCGCGCAGCTCGTACTTCATCCGCGAAAAGAGGATCGGCCCGACCACGCAGGGAATCTTCTTTTCCGCCAGGATGTCCGCGATCTTGAAGCCCTCGGTGCAGTGCTCGAGCGAGAAGCGCAGGCCGAACTCCTCGCCGATGCGGATCGCGGTCATGATGTCGTCGGCGCGGTGGCAATGGATCATCGCCCGCAGCGTGCCGTCGAGCACCGGCAGCAAAGCTTCGTGCTTGAGGTTGCGATCCGGCGGTTCGGGTTTTGAGTTTCGCGGTTTTTCCGTCGCCTTGCGCCGGGCTGAAAGCTTCTGACGATAGCGCTCGAGGCGCTGGCGGTAGTTGTCGGCTTCGACCAGCGCCGTCCGCAGCACAGCGGTGTTGGCCATGCGGGTCGAGGGCATCCGCTTCTGGTCGCCGTAGACCCGCTTGGGATTTTCGCCCAGGGCCATCTTCATCGCCGACGGCGCCATGACGACGATCTCCTCGACGGTGGTCGCGCGTTTGGTCTTGACGCAGGCGAACTGTCCGCCGATCAGGTTGGCGCTGCCCGGTCCGGTGTTGATGGTGGTCACGCCGGCTTCGCGAAGGTCCTTGAACGCCGGGTCTTCCGGGTGGATCGCGTCGATCGCCCGCAGGTGCGGGGTAATCGGATCGGTCCGCTCGTTGAGGTCCGCGTGCTGATAGCCGACGCCCTCGGCGGCGACGCCGACGTGGCAGTGGGCGTCGATCATGCCGGGCATGACCGTTTTGTCCGTCGCGTCGTAGACGCTCGCGCCCTTGGGCGCGGCGACCTTGTCCGCCGGTCCGACGGCGGCGATCTTGCCGTCGCGGACCACGACGGTTCCCTTTTCGATGATCCCGCGGGTAATGGTCAGGATCGTTCCGTTGACGATGGCGATAGTGGACACGCATATCTCCTATGTTTGCCGCGAACTTGAATTATAGCAGAGCATCGAAGAACTCCGGCCTTCATTCTTTTTCGGCGAGGCGGTGGATGTCGAAGACGAAGTGGTGCGTCGGAACGACGCACCCTCCGCCTACGCCGGCAGCGGGCCGCGGTAGCCGAGCAGTTCCAGCGGCGTGCGCCGGCGGAGGATGTCTTCGTCGGTGACCGCCATCTCACAACGCCGCGCGTGGTCGATCATCGCCCGCGGGACGGGATGGCGCGGATCGATTCGTTCGAGCATGTCCGGCCGGTCGCGATAGCGCTCGACCCATCCGATCGCCTCCGATCCCAGCGTCCGCATCAGGTACTCGCGCATCGCCGCGTCGCCGACGTTCGCCGCCAGCGCCGCATCCGTCGCCTTCGACCAGCTTTCGAAGTCTTCAATATGTCCGCCGGGCAGCGGCAGCTCGGCTGTGCGGCAGGGCGCGCGATGATCCAGAAACCGTCCAACCGCGTCGACCGCCTGCGCGGCCATCCGCCGGTACGTCGTGTACTTGCCGCCCACCAGCGAGAACAAACCCGGCGCATCCTCGGCCAGCAGGTGCTCGCGGCTGGCCCGGTACGTGCTGCCCGCGGTTCCGGCCAGCAGCGGCCGCAAGCCCGCGAACGAGGCGACCAGTTGCGTTTCCCAATCGCTACGTCGCCCGAAGTATCCGCTGATCGAATCGAGCAGGTAATCGACGTCCTGCTCCGTCGGCTGCACCTGGTCCGGATCGCCGTCGAACGGCGTATCCGTCGTCCCGACCATCGTATAGCCGTACCACGGGATCATGAAGAACACGCGTCCGTCGCCGGCCAGCATCAGCGCCGCCCGCGCAGCCGCTGGTCGCGAAAAGACCAGGTGCACCCCCTTGCTCAAAGCCAGCCGCCGCACATCCTTGCCGACCGCTCCGCCAAGGAACCGGTCCGACCACGGCCCGGTCGTGTTCAGCACCGATCGGGCAAAGCACCGCGCGCTTCGGCCCGTCGGCACATCCTCCACATCAACCGCGAATCGCCCGTTGCCTTCCTTCACGATCCGCGACACCCGCGCGTAGTTGCAGACCGCTGCGCCCTTGGCCGCGGCGTCGATGACGTTGAGCAGACACAGCCGCGCGTCATCCATCCACGCATCCCAGTACGACACGCCGCACCGCAACCGTTCGCGGTGAAGATCGCCGTAGTGCTCCAGCAGCTCATCCGCGCTGAGCAGCGCCCGCCGGCCGATCCGGTGCCGACCGGCCAGGATGTCGTAGATCGCCAGACCCACCCGCATCGCCAGCGGCCCGCGCCGCTGCCCGCGCAAAATCGGAACGTCAAACTGCATCGGCCGGACCGCGTGCGGGGCGATCGACAGCAGCACGCCTCGCTCGGCCAGCGACTCGCGCACCAGGGCGATCTGTGCCTGTTCCAGATAGCGCAACCCTCCGTGCACGAGCTTCGACGACGCGGAACTGGTGCCGCAGGCGAAATCGCCCTTGTCCACCAGCGCCGTCCGCAGACCGCGCAGCGCCGCGTCGCGGGCTGCGCCCGCGCCGTTGATCCCGCCGCCGACGATCAGCAGATCGAACGGCCCGTCGGCCAGTTGCTCGAAGTTGCGGATCATGAATTACTCGTCCCCGCTGCACCGTCACGATCGACCGTAAAAAGCCACCAGCGTTTCTTGCCCTGGCCTCCGCCGCGGGCCTGGCGCTCGAAGTAGACGCTCATTATCAGGTTGTCTTCGGTGCGGATTTTGTACCAGTGCTTGCGCAGGTACATTTCGCGGCTGCCGTTCCGGCAGGGGCCGTCCTGCTTCCACGTCTCGAGCACCTGGGCCAGGCGGTATTCGCGTCCGCGCCACCGGAACCGCGCCGGAAATCCCGGCTCGCGCCGCGTCATTGCCGCGGCGTTTGCGGTTCCCGCGATCGGTTCGATCGCCTCGCTGACGAACTCCTCAGCCACGTCTTGCCCCTTTCGTCGCCGCTGCTTACAGCACCTGCACAGCGGCGTCCGGCTCGCTGAAGTAGAGCCACACCGCCGCCACCCGCATACCCGTGATCTCGCCGATCGCCCTGGCGTAGAGCTGCACCTGGCGCTGGTAAACGCTGCGCCGCTGATCGACCTGGACGGCCCCGATCCGGTCGGTCTTGTAGTCGATGATGACCAAGCCCTCCGGCGTCTCGACCATGCAGTCGATCACCCCCTTGAGCAGGACCTTCTCGTCATAGTCGTCGGGTGAAAAGCCTTCGGGCATATTCCTGGCGGCCAGCGAATAGGTGAACGCCGACTCGCGATGCACCGACCCGCGATGCTCGAGCATCAGCCGGCCCGGCACGGTGCGGAAGAAATTGGCCACATGCTCAGCGTTGATCAGTTGCGCCTCGCCCTGGCTGATGAGGCCGGCCCGGATCATCGTCTCGATCTGTTCGATCACGCCCTGCGGGTCCATCGGCCCCGAGAGGTCCAGATGCTCCATGAACCGGTGCCAGGTCAGCCCCTTGACCACGGCGGGCGAAGCGGTCAGGTCGAGCGCTTCGAGCGGATCGACGTCCACGGCCAACCGCGTATCGGCGCGGGCCTGCGGGTCGTCATCGATCGCGCCCGCCGCTGCGCGATGCGTCAACTCGGTCACCGCGAACTTCGTCGGCATTTTGCACAAGGCTTGATGCGGATAGTGCCAATCGAGCCGCGCCAACAGGTCCTGGGCCTGGCGGTCGGGCGTCTTCGGCTGCGGTATCTGCCCGTTCGACGCCGCCTCCATGATGTTTCGCGAGGCGCGGTCGTACTGGCGGGCGCTGGGCGCCTTGGGGGTTTCCCAGCCGGCCTGTACCACCGCCGGCACGACCTGAAGCTCGAGCGGACCGATCCGCTCCCGCGCCGACTCCTCGCCGGTCAGCAGCTGCGTGAGCGCGTCGCCGCCGCCGCTATGAGTGAGCGCCAAAACGATCCACGCCAACGGCGAGCGATAGCGCTTCACCAGGGCCGCCGACGGCCCGGCCGCGCCGGCCGCCTCGACGACCCGCGCCAATTCGGCGGTGCGGGCGTTGCCCGTGATAATCAGTTTCTCTTCCGCCCGCGTCATGCCCACGTACAGCAGTCGAAGCTCCTCGGCGATCGTCTTGTCGTACTTGGACCGCTCGACCGCCCGGACGGCTGGGCTGGCCAGCCGCTGCCCATCGCGACGGTCCACCAGCCGCAGGCCGATGGTCAGATCGCGATCCACCAGAATGCCGCGGCGGATGTCCTGCAGGTTGATCTCGCGGCCGACTCCCGACAGCACCACCACCGGAAACTCCAGGCCCTTGCTGGCGTGGATGCTCATGATCCGCACGCCCGATCCGCCGCCGGAGGTGATCGACGAGATCGGCTCGCCCGACTCGCGGATCAGCGAGAGGTAGTCGAGGAAATCGCTCAGGTCGTGGCGGCGATCGCCGTCGAAGTGCCGCGAAAGCTCCAGAAACTGCTCGAGGTTGTCACGCACGTGCTTGCCCGGCGACTGCGCCTCGGCCAACTCGCGATAACCCGTCTCGTGATACGCCGCCTGGACCAGCTCCGGCACCGTCATCTCCGCTGCGCAGCGCCGCAGGCGCTCGAGCAGCTTGACGAACTGACGGACCTTCTCGCCCGTCGCGTCGTCCGCCGCCGCTTTGTGCTCGTAGGCCCGCATCGCACGATAGAACGGGCCCTTCGACGCCAGGCGAATCCGCGCCAGATCGTCGGCCCCCATTCCCACCAGCGGACTTCGCAACAGGGTCACCAGCGGGATGTCCTGATACGGATTGTCGATCATCGCCAGCAGCGAGACCATGTCGGCGATTTCCGGATATTCCAGAAAGGCCTCGACCTGCTGGCAGTACGCGCTGATCCCGAACTGGCGGAGCATGCGAATAAACACGCCGGCGGTGTGCCGCATCGTCCGCATCAGGATCACGATATCCTCTTCGACGATCGGGCGCGCGCCGTCGGGCCCGGCGATCGGCAGTTGCGAGTCGAGCAGTTCGCGAATCCGCTTGGCGACCAGGTACGCCTCGCGCTCCGTCGCCTCCATGTCGGCCACGTCGCCCGTCTCGCCGTTCTCGTCGCCGTTGGGCTCGATCCGCCGCTCGATGATCTTCAGCTCGGTCTGATAGTGGGGCGTCTCGCCTTCCGCAAACGCGGCGGCGCAGACCAGTTGCGACCGCTCGTCGTACTCCAGCTCCAGCGCGCCGCCGACCAGCAGGCGCTCGAACACGCCGTTGACCGCGTCGATCGTCTCCCGCCGCGAACGGAAATTCTCGCGCAGGTCGATCCGCCTGACCGCTGCCCCGTCGCCCGACGCGGCCTGGCAGAGCGACTGGAAAATCGTCGGTTCGGCCAGACGGAACCGGTAGATGCTCTGCTTGACGTCGCCGACCACCAGCAGGTTCGTGCCGCAACCCTCATCGTTGGTGCGGCAGACCGACCGGACGATCGCATCCTGCAGCTCGTTGACGTCTTGATACTCGTCCACCATCACGTACTGATACCGCCGCTGATAGCGCTCGGCCACCGTCCCGCTGCCCGCGCCCATCCGCGGACGTTTGAGCGCCTCCGCCGCCAACCGCTGAAGATCGTCGAACTCCAGCCGGCCGGCCAGGCGCTTTTCCTCGGCCAGTTGCTGGCCGAACCGCTCGACCATTTCCAGCAGCGTCTCGATCAGCGGAAGCTGCTCGCGCATCAGCGCCGCCGTCTCCGGCGACAGCAGCGTCGTCGCCTCGTCCATCAAATCCTTGAAGTCCTTGCGAACCGGCTCGAACGCCGACTTGACCTGTTCCGACGCCGCCCGCAGCGGCGAGTCCGTCTTGATCGTCGGCCAGCGCGGCAGGCTCAGCGAAAGCGTCTTGCCCAATTGCAGCCAGTCGCTGCGCTCCAGCGCCGCCCGCGCCGCATCCACCAGGCCGAGCACCTGCTCGAGATGCGCCGCCACCGCCTCAACGCCGTTCGACCGCGCCCGCGCGGTCAGCCCGACCACCTGATCGGCAATCCGCGCGAGTTCCTCAGCCCACGAACGGGCCAGATACCGTCCTGCTTCGTGCGAGCCGAAGTCCACGCCCTCCTGGGCGATCTGCGCGTAGTTGTGCCGCGTCCGCTCCAGCCACGCCGCCGGATCGCTGAGGCTGGCCAGAAAGCCCTGAATGCCGTGCACCGCGTCGGCCAGTCCCTGGTCCACCTGACGTCCGCCGTACAGGTCGACCAGCTCGCGGAACCGCCCGCCGAACGCATCCTCCGCGGCGTACCACTCCTCGAACAGCGCGTCAAGCACGCGATACTTCAGCAGCGCCGCCTCTTCCGGATTGAACACCTTGATATCGGCGCCCAGGCCCATCAGGTGATGGTTCTCGCGCAGCACGTTCAGCGAGAACGAATGGATCGTGCTGATCTGGGCCCGGTCCAGCAGCAGGATCTGGTGGAAGAGGAACTCGCGATCCTCGACCCGCGCGGCCTTGCGGTACGCCTGGTCGAGCGCCTCGCGCAGGCGCTGTTTGAGCTGGTCGGCTGCGTCCTCGGTGAACGTGACGATCAGCAGTTGGTCGACGTCCGCCTGCTGCGCGCGGATCAGGCGGATCGCCCGCTCGATCAGCACGCTCGTCTTGCCGCTGCCCGCGGACGCCGCGACGATGGCCTCGCCGGCGGTGAAGTTGATCGCGTGGCGCTGCGGCTCGGTCCACTTAGTCATCGCCGTCCAACGCCTCCAGCACCTCCGATTTCTTCATCGCCGCGAAATGTCGATAGCGGTTCACCTGCGGATCGAACCGGCAGACCGAGTAGTAGTCGCAGTTCGGACAGGCGCTCGTCCGCCGCTTGCGGTATGGCTCGACCTTCACGTTGCCCGCCGCGATTTGCGTGGCGGCGTCGCGGACGAGCTTTTCGGTGTGTCGCAGGATCGCTTCGAACTCGGCGGAGTTGACCAGGCCGCTGCGCTCCACGTACGTCGGCTGGCCGTTCTTGCCGAGTGTGAATCCGTATTCGCGTCCGACGCTGCGCTCGCGGTCGATCAGCACGTCGATCGCGTCCTGATTGACCAGGCCCGACGCGGCGAACAGCTCGGCCAGCTCCAGCCCGTCGGCCCCGGTCAGTTCGGCCGGTCGCAGCGGCACGTACACCGCCGCCGCCGGCGCCGCCGGACGCAGCACCGCGAACTCCGGTCCGTCCAGCCGCACCACCGCCAGCATGTAGCCGGGAAGCTGAATCTGCACGCCCGCGTACCAGTCGGTGAAATCCAGCCGCGTGTTGCCGCTCTTGTAATCCAGCACCATCACCCACCGCGTATCGCCCGCCGTCCCTTCGTCCAGCCGGTCCACCCGGCCCGAAAGCTGCATCCCCGAACCCGCCAGTTCCACCAGGAAATCCTGCTCCAGCAGCTTGGGAAACAGCTTGCCCATCGCGGCGTTGCGAAGCTGCCAGCGGAACGCCCACGTCAGCTCCTCGCGCATCCGCTGAAGGATGAACCGGTTGCGGGCGGTGCTGACGATCACGTGGCCGGGCATCTGGGCCAGCCGCTGATCGATCGCCTCGTTGACCGCCTCCTCGGCGAACTGCGGCCGTTCGCGCTCGGCCGGATCGGCCTGCCGCGCCTGGTCCCAGACCGCCTTCATCACCGCGTGGCGAAACTGCCCCAGGTCCACCGGCTCGAGCCGGAACATCGGACGCGAGCGGACCTTGAGCCCGTGCTGGCTGAAGTGCTGGAACGGGCACTGGTAAAACGACTCGATCTGCAGGAAGGTCATCCGCGAACCGTAGACCGCCGCCGCCAGTTCCGCTGAGAGGGTCGGTTTGTTCTCGCCCATGTACACGCCGATGTAGCGCGACAGCAGGGCGCGGCCCGCCTCGCGCTCCAGCAGTCCCGCCGCCAGCGTCAGCCAGAAATCCTCGCGCCCGTCGTGCACGCCGACGTCCAGCGCCTCGACCACCGCCGACGCCAGACTCCGCAGCGTGACCGGCGTGCCCGCCCGTCCGCTCGCCAGCATGTCCGCGCCCGTCCGCTGTACCCGCGTCGGACCGGTCAGCCGCTCGATCCGCTCGAGGTATCGGCTGGGATATTGCGCCCGTCCGCGCACGTCGTGTTCGATCACGCTGATCCAGAGGAAGTCGCTCGCCCGCGTCAACGCGATGTACGCCAGGTACTGCTCTTTGGCGTAGTGCTCCTCGACGTTGGCCGGGCGGGCCAGGTCCGGCCAGTCCAGCCGCGCCCGCTCCGCCTCGGTCAGCATGTAGTCCTCTTGCGCCGTGGTCGGAAACTGCCCCTCGTTGAAGCCCAGCACGAACGTCGCCTTTACCGATGGGTGCCGCGTCCGTTCGATCGAACCGATCAGCACCTGGTCCATCAGCGACGGCACCACGCCCACCGTCAATTCGTTGAAGCTGTCCTCGATGATCCGCAGCAGGTCGCGGGCCGCCAACTCCTCGCCGGAGAACGAGAGGTTCAACTGGATGAACATCTCCTTAAGGCGGTCCCACATCTGCCGGTGCACCTGGATCGAGACCTCGTTGCCGTCGTTCGAAAGGTCCGTGCACAACGCCGTCAACTGCCGGTCGGCGCCGACGTCGCGGATGAACTCGACCAGCGCCGTCAGCAAGGTTCCAACGTCGTACTTCTTTCCATCATCGCCGTCGTAGCCCAGCCGCTCCTCCAGCCGCTGCAACGGCCCGATCAGCGCCTCGCGCTGGCGATTGAGGCCTTCAAGGTCCAGCAATGCCGCCGCTTCGTAGTCCACGTCGTCCGGCCCCACCAGCAGCGGCTTGGCCCGCCAGGGCTTGTGCCACCGCAACCCGTCGATCCCGTGGGCCAGCACGTAGTTTTCGATCTGCGCGATCTGGTCCACCGACGCCGCCGTCAGTCCGCTCTTGAGGTAGCGCAGCACCGACGCCGTCCGATACCCGCTGACCACCGCGCCCAGCGCGCCCAGGATCAGCCGCGCCACCGGCGAACGGCTCACCGGACGGCGAACGTCCAGAAAATACGGAATCTCGTACTCGCCGAACACGTCGCGAATGTACGACTCGTAGTCCGCCAGCTCGCGGACCACCACCGAAACCTCCTCGAACCGCCAGCCTCGCTCGCGGACCAGATCGAGAATCCTCGCCGCCGCCAGCCGCACCTCCTGGGCCCGGTCCGCTGCGCGAACCACCTCCAGATCCTCGACCACCATCGGCCGGGCCGGACGGGTCGGGTCGATCAGCAGGTCCTCCAGCGCAGCCAGCGTCGGACGGCCCGCGAAACGCTTGCTCCGCGGATCGGTCAAAATGACCGGATCATCCACCTTCAGCCCGTGCGTCCGGGCGATCTCCAGCAGCCGCCCGTACGTGGTCCGGACGCTCGAAAACATGTCCCATTCCAGCAGCCCGCCCCTGGCCTCCAGCTTCTCCGGGTCGATCGCCAGCGTGATGTACGTCGCCGCCGCCCGCTCCATCGTCGCGGCCAGGGCTGAGTACTCCTGACCCGTAAACCCCGAAAAACCATCCACGTACACCGACGCCCCCTCCAGCCAGTCGAGCTGGGTCACCAGCCGGCGGTACTCCTCGAGGTATTTGGCCGGATCCTCCAAATCCACCAGGCTCAGCTCGCGGTACTCCTCCAGCAGCACCACGATATCGTGGAGCTTGTCCGCCAGCAGGCGCTCGTCCGTCCCGCCCGACCGCAGCGCCTCCGCCGTCTCGGTCAGCGCGTCCACCGTCAGGTCCGCTTGGACCATCTCACCCATCAGCCGCAGCAGCGAGCTCGAAATCTCCTCCGGCGGCACGTTCCGCCAGTACCGAAGCCGCCCGTGCACCCGTGAAATCAACTGACGCATCACCATCAGCCGCGACGACTCCAGCATCACCCGCCGCGTCGCCGGAGCGAAATCCGCCCGCGCCTCACGGGCCAGGCTCACAAAACTCACCACCCGCGCGCGGATAAACCCGGGCACCTCGTCAAACGTGGCCAGGGTCCGCTCCATCTGGTAAGTCGCCTGCTCCGGAACCAGCACGATCTGCCACGGCCCCGAAAGCGGCGAGCCGCGAAGGCCGCGCGACACGGCTTCAATACAGAAACGGGTCTTGCCCGTCCCGGCCCGTCCCAGCACGAATTGCATTCGGCCCATGGTGATGATCCTGCGTCCGATAATCCTTGCGGTGGGCCGATTATAACCGGTAGGGCGGGCGCGTGGAACCCTTTATTAACAAAAGTTAGCCATTCCCCGCCACGTCCCTATCTGACAGGCTACCGCACGTCCCGCTTGATCGCTCCGCCGAACCGCTGGATCACGCTCCGCTGGGTCACGTTCTGCGGCACGTGCGTTCCGAAATTGCCGTAGCGGTACCGCACGGTCGGCACCTCCGTCGGCGGAGTGAGCCGATCGACGAAGAATTCCGGCAGCCAGTTCAACGCCGCCGCCCGGGCCTGCTGGTTCAGGAACATCTGCGGCAGGTCGCTGGTCATCAGCCCCAAAGCCTGCGTCAGCCCAAGGTTGCCCGTCGGACTCGCCGCCGTCAGGCCTCCCGAGTTCTCCGCATAGAACGCCGTCTCCACGCTCGTGACGCCGAACGGATCGGTCAGCGAGACCATCCGCTCCAGCATGGCCGTCCGCACCCACATCTGAAGGGCCTGCGTCACGTACTGGCCCGGCTGAAGGCCCACCCGCCGGCCCGTCACCAGATCCATCACCCGCACCAGGCCGTCGTTGTCCAGGGCGATGTTGTATCGGCCCGTGGCCGGGTCGTAACTCATTTCCATGCCCCAGGTTCCCTCGCGGGTCAGCACCGCCGCCGGACAGGCGATCTGGAAGTCGCTGCGGGTCTTCTCCTCGATGATCCCCGCCCGCACGGTCCCTCGTCGCAGGAACAGGCTGGTCTTTTCGGTATCGCCCAGGAGCGCCAATTCGGCGATCGCCACCCGCGTGTACGCCCGAACCTCCAGAATGGCTGTGGTGTGCAGCTTGATCGTCACCGCGCTCCGCGGGCCGGTGCGGATTTCCGCCGGGGGTTTTAAGACGTCGCCCTTTTTGGCGTCCTGCCATTTGCCCCCTTCGGTCTGGCGGTACTTGACGATTCCCGTGGTCTCCAGAATGGTCGCCCGCACCTCCGCCGCCGGCTGCGACGCCGGCGCGGGTGCCGGCGTCTGGCCCATTGCCGCCCCCGCCGCCACGGCCGCGATCACCGCCGCTATCGTCATCGTCTTCATGGGCCTGTCTCCGATCTTGGTCCGCTGGTTCGGCATCCCCTAGCATAACAACCAGCGGAAACTACTGCAAATCCCCTGCCATGCCCCAAATTATGCTATATGCTTATATAATGCTACTAAGGCTGCTGATTTTGGGGCTTTTCACCCAACTGTACCTCGTTTTCCGGGGTGTATCGCCCGGTTTCCAGCATGAAATTGTCCACTTTCCCCAGCGTGGCGATCAGCTCCGGGCCGCTGACGTAGCCGTAGTCCACCCCCTCCTGCACCAGGTTGCGGTACAACAGCTCGCGGTAGGCGTAGCGCCGCTCGCCCAGGCCCCACGAGCCGAACAGCACCATATTTACCCCGCCTCGCAGGCCCATCGCCTGGTAGAGCATGTACGACAGTGTGCCCCGGTCGATCCACTCCTCCGGGCAGATCGCCCACGCCGGGCGGACCACCCCTCGCTCAGCCAAAAATGCGTAGTTCTGCGAAAAATCGGTTCCCGCCGCCTGCGGGTCGATGAACATGGCCACCGCCCGCACGGCTTGGCCGAAACTGCACTTGGCCTGGCCGGCCATGCAGTCGATAAAGTCCAGTTCATCAGCGGTCTCGCACGGATTGGCCTGCGCCGTCGCCGGCTGGGTGACCGGCGCCGGGTTCGCCGCGTTCATCTGGCTGCAGCCGCCAGCGCCGATTGCCAGAACCAGCCCCGCCAAAGCCCATCGGTATCTGTTCATGGTCCGGCCCGCCATCAGAAACTCCAGGTCAACCCGGTCAGGAAGAACGTCCGCGTCGTCCGGTCCGCGAACGCATCGCCGGGGAAAAACACCCCATACCGCAACGTCCACGACAGGTCGCTGGTGAACCGCCAGTTCAGGTAGTAGTCCATTTCCCAGCCGAGGTATCCGTCCTGCACGTTGGCCAGACTGTCCGAAATCGCCGCATCCTCATGGTGCTTGTGATAGAGGAACCAGTCGGTACCCAGCTCCAACTGCCGGAGCCACTCCGCCTCGCGGGCCAGCGGGAAAAACGACGCCCCCGCCCGCCAGATGTGGACATTGCTCAGATCCGGAGCCAGGGCCAGACCCGTATTGCGGTAGCCGAAGGCGTTAAAGCCCGTGTCCCGGGTGAACGCGGCGTTGCCGCCCGTGGCGTCCGACGGGCTCAGAACCCGGTCCGGATCGCCGCTGGCGAACATGTACTCCAGCGAAAACTGCGGGTGCGTCGGGCTCGGCGGCAGGTAGTCGATCTCGAAATCCCAGCCGTAGGCGCAGATGTCGTTGCGGTTGAGGAACTGGTTGTGCCCGTAGCTCTTGCCCCGCTCGTAGACGAATTCGCCCAGATACCGCCAGTAAGGGGCCAGTTCGCCGCTGCTGCCCAGGCCCAGGTACTCCGAGTCATACCGCCACTGCTGGAGGTAGACCAGCGGGTTGCCGTCGTCCTGGCGATCCTTCTGCCATATATAGTAGAGGAAAGGCTCGTGTTTCTCGAACCCGTGGTACTTGGCCTGCACCCCGTAGAAGTAGCGCCAGCTCTGCCAGTGGTACGGCCGCGTGCGGTCCAGATTGTCCCAACTGTGGATCGTCCGCCCGAACAGCCCGTCGATCTCCAGGTCGCCGATCCGGCCCGCCACCTGCACCGCGTCCAGCGGAAGCGACAGCGCATACCCGGTTCCCCACATCACGTACTCGCGGCCGACCTTGGTGGCCAGGCCCACCGGCAGATCCACCTCGCTGTGCTTCCGCAGGAACCGCGCGATATCGAGCTGATACCAGCCGCGATCGAGGTTCGGCCCTTCCAGGTCATCCTCGTTGCCGTCCAGGCTGTCGCCGTGGTTGAAGTCGTTGTACGAAAGCCGCATACGGGCGTAGGCCTGGTGGATACCCTCATCCGCGTTCAGCGAACCCCACAGCCGGAAGTCCTCGCGCCGAAGCGTCCGCGACGAGTCGATCCCGTCGTCGAACAAAAACGCATACCCCGTCAGCCACGCACCCCAGTCGAACAGCACCTCCTGCTCGGCCGGCAGCGTCGTCTCGAGCTCCTGCCGTATCCGCTCCTCCACCTGTCGCTGCTGGTTCAGAAAACTCTCGGTGACGTTCTGAGCGATCGCGGGAGCGGCCAAGCCCAACCATAGCCCAAGGGCCTCCGCCGCCATCAGGAGGCCGGCAATCCGCGTGTACCTCATCCGATTTCCGCCTTCCACTCTGCCGTCAGAATCCACAGGCCATCGTCCGCTTATAATCCTTTAATCTCCCAACCTTTGCAACCAGAATCTTCGCCGCCTTCACCCGCACCGGTCCGCGAAAACTGAACTTTCAAGACGTGACCCCAGTCACACCAGTCACATCCGCCGAATGGGTCGCCCCAACGGGGCGAAGGGGTGTAGCCAGGGGCGCGAGCCCCTGGAATCCGTATCGCACGGCCGGTGAGCCCCAGCGGGGCGACACTCTTTCCGCCGCCCCTTCGGCACCAGGGGCTTTCGCCCCTTTGAGCTAATCCGGATGGGCATGGGGAGCTTCATACTTATAGGTACCTGATGCGGGACGTTGCGGTTATGATACAATGTCCGGTGCGATTGGAGTGCGGTTGAAAGATAAGGATGGATCGACGATGAGGTTTGGTTTCGCAAAGAGTGACATTACGCCGCGGCTTGGGGTCGAGTTGTCGGGGTTTGGGCCGTTCTTGCACCGTTACGCCCGCGCGGTCCGCGACCGCCTCTGGGCCCGGGCGATGGCGGTGGCCGATGGTGAGCGAATTCTTATTCTGATCAGTTGCGACCTGGTCGGGCTGTCCACCAAGCGGATCGAGCGGGTCCGCCAGATCATCCAGTCCCAAACCGGCATTCCGGCGCAAGACATCATGGTCCACTGCACGCACACCCACAGCGGCCCGAACGCCACGGAGCTGACCGGCTGGGGTGAGCCGGACCTTCCTTACCTGGAGGTTCTGCCCGGGCGGATCGCCGAGGCCGCGGTCGCCGCCAAGGATCGTCTGACCGAGGGTGTGCTTTCGTACGCGACGGCGCCCTGCGAAGGGATCGGCCTGAACCGCGAATACGACCGCGACGCCCCGCCGTTGGACGAGGTGCTCCGGGACGACTGGCGTCCGGCCAAGCCGGAGTTGACCGACACCGTCTGTCACGTCCTGAAGGTGGAGGCCGCCGCCAAGCGTCTCCTGGGCTTCGCCGCCTATTTCGGCTGTCATCCGGTCGTCTGCTGCCAGGAGACCCATGCCATTCACGGCGACTACGCCGGCGTGGCGATGGGCGGGCTCGAACGCGAGTTTCCAGGTTCCGTGGGCCTGTTCCTTCAGGGCGCGCAAGGGGATGTCAACTCGTGCGTCGTCCACAAACCCGAGCCCGAGTCCCTGCTGGCCCTGGACGTCATCGCGGCCCGATTCGCCAACAGCGTCCGTCAGGGACTTGCAGCGGCAGAGCCGCTCGCGCAAGGCGGCCTTCGCTCCGCCCAAAAGCAGATCCGGTTCTCCCGGACCCGCAAGTCGGCTGACGAACTGCGGAAGATGTTGGCGGAGCAGGAAGGCTTCCTGCACGCCGCCGGCGCGTCGGACACGGCTTTCGAGGTCCGCATGGCCGCCGTGCACGCGGTGGCCTTTCGCAAGCTGCTGCAGAGAATGCGAAACGGCGAGGACCTCTGCCCGCCGTCGGAGCTGCAGGGCTTTCGGATCGGCCCGGTCGCCCTGCTGGGCGCCCCGTTCGAGATATTCCAAACCATCAAGAACGACGTGGTCGGCGCCGCTCGCTCCCGCGTGCCTCTGGTGTTGGGCCTGACCAACGGATGCCACGGCTACGCCCCTGACCGCACCGCCGCCGGGCGCGGCGGCTACGCCGCTGACACCGTCCCGATCATCCTCGGCCAGATGCCCTTCGCCAACATCCACGACGAACTGGTCGAGGCACTGCTGGACATGGATGCGGAGTTGGCGGGATAGAAGGCCGGTAGAAACGGAGTCCAAGCCCGACTCAGGGGCACCCAAAATTAAACTTTCAAGACCTGACCCCATGGGGTCAGGTCTTGAAAGTTTAATTTTCGCGCCGGCGTACTATCTCCCTGCGGCCGGCCGTCTCCCACCGTCTCGCGGATGTGCGCCAGGCCTGACGGAGGGACGGCATATAATGTATCATGGAAAGCGCGCCCGACGGGCGGCTGAACGTTTTGGAATCTCCGGGTAAAGGAGGCTGACATGCGACGGTACTGGTCAATGCTGGGGATCGTGGGGCCGATGCTCTTCGCCTTGTGCGTGTTCACCGCCGGCTGCGGCGATGACCGTGATTCCGATCGGGACATGCGCCGCGCCCCCGAAAAACACAGGCCCGTCGTGCGCGATCATGACCGGCATGGCGATCATGACCGTGACAAGGACCGGCGTTACGACCGCGATCGGGACCGGCACGATGACCGCGACAAGGATCGTCACGATGACCGGGATCGCAAGCGCTACGGCGACTATGACAAGGATCGTCATGACGACCGGGATAGGAACCGGCACGACGACCACGACCGCGATCATCGCGACGGCCGCGACCGCGACGACAATCACGACCGGGATTAGCGATAGAACCGCCGCCGGCGCCGATGCCCGGTGAGCTTCGTGCCGTGATCGCGGCGTCCGTCAGCGGCGATGCGCCCTCTGGATCCCTTCTCGGCTGTTGTGGCCTGGCGCACCTTCGCGGACGGCGTCAGGGGGTTCCGCTTAACTAAACTTTCAAGACCTGACCCCATGGGGTCAGGTCTTGAAAGTTTAGTTTGCGCCGGAGCGCCAGGTTTCCGCAGCCGGCCGTCTCCCGGCCGATCTGGCATTCCATGCGACGGCGATGCCGCAGCCAGAAACCATGAAACATTTCTCACCGGCGGCGGTTGTGTATGATAGAGGGCATGCGCTGGAGGCGACAGGTTGGCTTGGATATCGGATGACGAGTTGATGCTGATGTTCGCCGACGGGAGCGTCGAGGCCTTCGAGACGCTCTTCGAGCGGCATCGCGGGTCGGTCTACCGGTTCGCCCGGTCGGTGCTCGCCGATCCGAGCGCCGCGGAAGAGGTCCTCCAGGACGTGTTCCTCGCGATCGTCCGCTCAGCCAAGCGTTACGAGCCCAAGGGCCTCTTCAAGGCGTACCTGATGCGAATCACGCGAAACACGTGCCTGACGCGGCTTGAGGGCGAGCGGCTGCGACGCGAAATGGCGGCCCAGTTCGGCCGGATGGAAGAGCCGCAAACCGCCGCCGCCGATCGGGGCGATGATGACCGGTTGGCGGCTGTGCGCCGGGCGCTGCGCCGCCTGCCGGACCGCCAGCGCGAAGCGGTCATGCTCCACGCCTTCGAACAGATGACCTATCAGCAGATCGCCGACGTCCTCGATACGCCGATCAACACGGTCAAGACGCTGATCCACCGCGGCCGCGCCGCCCTCGCCGAGCGGCTTAACGGCCAATCCACGGAGAACGACGATGGAGTGTAATATCGACTATGAAACCCTGGCCGCCTACGTCGCGGGCGACCTGGACGAACAACGGGTGGCCGCCCTCGACGCCCACGTCCTCGACTGCCGCGAGTGCAGCCGCCGCCTCCGCGCCCTGGAGCGAAGCGACCGGGCCCTGGCCGAGTTGGCCCGCACCGAGCCGGATTCGCAGACGGTCCTGAAGGTCCGACGGGCCCTGGCCAATGAGCTTCGGCCGACGCAGCGCTCAGCCGTGATGACGCTGGACCAGGTGGCTGAGTTCCTGCAAATCTCGCGGACCGAACTCGAGCCGCTGATCGACGAACTGCCCGCCTTCGACCTGGGCGGCCTGGTCCGCGTCCGCCGCGAAAAACTCCTGGCCTGGATCGACGAACGCGAGCGGCGTTTTCTGCGAAGCCGCCTGCACAACGACATGGCCAAACCGCCAAGAGAGGAGGCCTCCGATGTTTGAGCGATTCACCGATCGCGCCCGCAAGGTCATGGCCCTGGCCAACCAGGAGGCCCAGGACTTTCGTCACGAGTACATCGGCACTGAACACATCCTGCTGGCGATCGCCAAGGACGGAACCGGCGTCGCCGCGGCTGTGCTGGAGCACGTCGATCTGAACTACGACAGGATCAGACCGATGATCGAGTCGATGGTCAAACCGGGACCTGACGAGGTCGCGCCGGGCAAGCTTCACGAGACGCCTCGCGCCAAGACCGCGGTCAAACAGGCGATCGCCGCCGCCCGCGAACTCGGCGACAACTACGTCGGCGCCGAGCACCTGCTGCTCGGACTGCTCCGCGTGCCCGAATCGGTCGCGGCCCAGGTCCTGGTCAATCTCGGCTTGGACTTCGAGACGGCGCGGCGCGAAGTGCTGAGCCGCCAGAGCGGCGCTTGCGAACAGGAGGAGATCGAAGGCCAGCTCGCCGAAGCCCCGCCGGTCGCGCGGCTCCAGAAGCTCATCTTCGAAGAGGCGGTCGCCAGAGGAGCCAGCGACATCCACTTCGATCCGAAATCCGACCGCGTCCGCGTCCGCCTGCGAATCGACGGCGTCCTGCACGACCGCGACCAGCTTCCCACCGCCGTCTACGGCGAGTTCCTCAAGCCGATCAAGACGATGGCCGGCATGAACCCCGCCGAGACCCGACTTGCCCAGGACGGCCGAATGAGCATGACCATCGGCGGCCAGCGCTGCGACTTTCGCGTCGCCGTCGTTCCCACCATCCACGGCGAACGAACGGTCGTCCGAATTCTGCGCCCGGTTCTCGCAACCGATCTGCTCGGCCTCGACCGGATCGCCGTTGGCGAAGACCTCGCGACAATCCGCCGTCTGACGGCGCTGCCGCACGGCTTGGTCATCTGCTCCGGACCCGTCGGCAGCGGCAAGACCACGCTGCTCTACGCAATGCTCCGCGAAGTCGACGCCCAGAAGTGCTCGGTGGTCACCATCGAAGACCCGGTCGAGTTCGTCTTCCCGGATTTCGCGCAGATCCAGTACGACGTCCAATCCGGCCTGACCTTCGCCCGCGCCCTGCGCTCCGTTTTGCGCCAGGATCCGGACGTCGTCATGGTGGGCGAAATCCGCGACCTCGAGACGATGGAGCTCTGCGTCCAGTTGGCCCTGACCGGACACCTACTGCTGACCACGCTGCACGCGCCGGCGGCGATCGACGCGGTGCGGCGGATCCTCGACCTGGGCATCGAGCCGCACCTGGTCAACTCGGCCCTCTCAGCCGTCGTCGCCCAGCGCCTGGTCCGCCGCCTCTGCCCCGATTGCCGCACACCGATCGACCCGCCCGCCGACTCCCTGCCGCCGGAGGCAGCGGGCATCCTCGATCGGCTGGATGACGTCCAGTTCTGCCAGGCGACCGGCTGCGACGCCTGCCAGGGCATGGGCTATCGCGGCCGCGCCGCCATTCACGAAATTCTCGTCCCGGACGAACGCTTCCGCCGCGCCGTCACCGAGAACGCCGGCGACGCCGTCCTCACCCAGGCCGCCCGCGCCGCCGGGACCAAGTCGCTCCTGGCCAGCGGTATCGAAAAAGCCGCCCACGGCGTGACCACCGTCGAGGAAGTTTTGCGCGTCACCGGAGTAAAGGACCTCTAGACCCGCCGCCTCGGCGGTCTCCCTTCGACCTGCGCAGCCGTCGCCGGCCGTCCCGCCGATTTTACACTGCCCACCACCGCGGGCGATGTGGTACACTATACCCTCAGTTTTTCCTGCGAGCGGTCGTCTTGCCGGGAGAGGTCTTTTCACTGTCGATTGCCATTGTAGCGGGTTGACGAATGCCGGCTGAACCGTTGAACAACCGGGTCGATGAGGAACTGGAGTCGGAAAGCCCGCGCGAATTCGGGCCGACCGAACTGCTGGTCCGCCGGCCGATCTGGGCCGACATCATGGTCCTGGTCTCGCTCGGGGCGATCTTCTACATGATCGTCCAGGTGGGCGAGGAATTCACCGGTCCGCGGGTCACGACGCAGATCGACCTGAGCCCGTCCGCCCTGCCCAAGTACATGATGTTCTCGGTCTTTCGCGGCTTTGCCGCCTATGCGCTCTCGCTGATCTTCACCCTCGTCTACGGCTACGTCGCCGCCCGCAACCGCCGGGCCGAGCGGGTCATGGTCCCGCTGCTCGACGTCCTCCAGAGCGTGCCGGTGCTCACCTTCATGCCCGGCCTGATGCTGGCGTTCTCCGCCCTGTTTCCCCGCAGCAACATCGGCTTGGAGCTGGTCTCGATCATCCTGATCTTCACCGGCCAGGTCTGGAACATGACCTTCAGTTTCTACCACTCGCTCCAAGCCATTCCTCGCGAGCTCTACGACGCCGCCCGCGTCTACCGCTTCAGTTGGCTCCGCCGGTTCACCCGGGTCGAGCTGCCCTTCGCGGCGTTGCCGCTGGCCTGGAACAGCATGGTCGGCATGGCCGGCGGATGGTTCTTCCTGACCATCTGCGAGTCCTTCCGCCTCGGCGAGATGGACTTCCGGCTGCCGGGCATCGGGTCGTATATGACCACCGCGATCGGCGTCCGCGACTTTCGGGCGATGACCTACGGCGTGCTTGCCATGACACTGGCCATCATCGTGATCGACCGGCTGATCTGGCGGCCGGTCCTCGCCTGGGCCCAGAAGTTCAAGTACGAGGAAACCGCCCCGGAAGAGCCCGCCGGCTCGCTGGTGCTCGATCTGCTGCGGGCCTCGCGGGTCAACGAGCTGGCCCTCCGCGCCGCGGGCGGACTCGAGCGGGTCGGCTACGCCGCCCGCCGCTACACCCGCACCATCGAGGACGACCTGGCCCCGCGCCTCCGCGTTGCCGAGCGCATCGGCTTTTACCTGCTCAAAGCCGTCTACCTGGCGGCCGCGGCGGCGGCGATCGTGGCGGTGCTCTGGGGGGCCTGGCTGCTGCTGGGGCTGGTGGCCAAGGTTACCCTCGCCGACTGGCTGCTCATCGGCCGCGGAGCGGGCCTGAGCCTCCTGCGGGTGGTCGCAGCCCTCGTGCTGGCCACCGCCTGGACCGTCCCGGTCGGCATCCTGATCGGCACCAACCCGCGTCTCTGCGCCAGAATGCAGTCGGTCATCCAGGTGGTCGCCTCATTCCCCGCCCCCATGCTCTATCCGCTGGTGCTGCTGGGTCTCCAATGGGCGGGCATCGCCCTGGGCGTCGGCTCCATCTTCCTGCTGATGCTCGGCACCCAGTGGTACATCCTCTTTAACGCCATCGCCGGCTCGATGGGCATTCCCGAGGAGCTGCGCGAGGCCTCCCGAATCTACAAGATCCGCGGCCGGCAACTCTGGAATCGGCTCTATCTGCCCGCCGTGCTGACCTCACTGGTCACCGGGTGGATCGCCGCCGCCGGCGGGGCCTGGAACGCCACCATCGTCGCCGAATATGTCCCGCTCGGCGATACCATCTTTGCCACCGAGGGTCTGGGAGCTATCATTAGTATGGCGACGTCGCAAAAGCAGTTTCACATCCTGGCCGCCAGCGCCATGACCATGGCCCTGCTGGTCGTGATGATCAACCGCTTCGTCTGGCGGCGGATCTTCACCTTCGCCGTCGAACGCTACAGCCTCAGCCAGTAGAACGGGTGCGGAAACCGGGGCACAACGGAAAGAGAACCGACATGCATGCCAAACACGGCAACGGATTGATTACCGAGCTTCGTGGAGTCAGCAAGGAGTTCGTCCTGCCCGGCGGACGCGAACTGAGGGTCCTGGAGCACATCAACCTCCAGGTCCGCGAGAGCGAGGTGGTCGCCCTGCTCGGACCCTCCGGATCGGGCAAGTCCACGCTCCTGCGCATCCTCGCCGGCCTGATCGCCCCGAGCACCGGTCAGGTCTTCTATCGCGACAAACCGCTGCAGGGCCTCAATCCCGCCGTCTCGGTGGTCTTCCAGAACGTCGGCCTGTTTCCGTGGCTGACCGTCGAGGAGAACATCGCCGAGGTCGCCAAGAGCATCGGCCTGCGCGGCGAGCAGCGCCGCGAGCGGGTCGAGAAGGTCATCGACCTGATCGGCCTCGAGGGCTTCGAGGAGCTCTACCCGCGCGAGCTGTCGGGCGGCATGAAGCAGCGGGTCGGCATCGCCCGGGCCCTCGTCGTCGAACCCGAGATCCTCTGCCTCGACGAACCCTTCAGCCAGCTCGACGCCCTCACCGCTGAGAGCCTCCGGGCCGAGCTGATCGGCCCCTGGCTCGAGGAGGAACGCAACCCCAAATCCATCTTCATCGTCAGCCACGACATCAAGGAAGTGGTCGCCCTGGCCACCCGGATCGTCATCATGGGCGGACACCCCGGCCGCGTCCTCTCGATGGTCGAAAACCCCGTCGAGTACCCGCGCGACTTCCGCGACCCAGCGCTGGCCCGGCTCCAGGAACGGATCCACGACCTGCTGACCGCCAAGATCATGCCCGACGAGGAGCCGCGCATGGTCGCCGTGCCCGGCCGCGAGGAGCCCGTCGAGATCGAAGCCATCCCGCCCGTCGACACCAACGAGATCATCGGCCTGCTCGAAATGCTCGAGGACCGCGGCGGCGAGGTCAACATCTTCTCCTTCGCCAACGAACTGGGCCTCGAGTTCGGCCAGGCCATCAGCGTGGCCAAGGCCGCTGAGATGCTCGACTTCGTCGACACCCCGCGCCAGCGAGTCCTGCTCATGCCGCTCGGACGCGAGTTCCTCAAAGCCGACGTCAACGAACGCAAGGCGATCTGGGGACGCCAGTCCCTCCGCATCCGACTCTTCCAGATCTTCAAGAACATGGTCGAACTCGCCTCGCCCGAAGGCATCCCGGAGGAAACCGTGCTCGACGAGATCTCCATGCTCCTGCCCACCGAGAACGCCGAGGACATCTTCGAATTCCTCACCTCGTGGGGCCAGTACGGCGAGCTGTTCCGCTACGACCCGGAAGACGAAGCCCTCGTCCCCTTCGAAACCCCCGAAGAGGCCGAGGAGCGGGAGCGCGAGGAACGGGAAGAACGCGAGAAAGAAGAAGAATCGACCACCTGAGCGGATACGTCTGACCTTGCGGCAGCCGGCACAACTTCGGAGGAATCGTATGGACCAGGCAGCGGTAGACCAGTGGCTGGATGATTTCCTGGAACGCCTGCAAACCCTGTTCGGCCCGCGCCTCGCTTTCGTCGCCCATCACGGCAGTTGGGCCCGCGGCGAGGCCCGGCCCGACAGCGACATCGACGCGTTCGTGATCGTCGATCGCATCGACGATCGGGATCTGGCCGACTACCGCGAACTGCTCGCCTCGATGCCGTACACCGCCGAGCATCAGGTCAGCACCTTCTTCGGTTCGGCCTCCGAGCTTCGCCAGTGGCCGCGGCACGAGCAGAGCCAGTGCTGGTTCGGCCGCCGCGTGCTTCACGGACAACTCGACGGGCTGGTCGATCCGCCCACGCCGCGGGACTACCTCGAAGACGTTCGCCTCAAAGCCGCCGCCAACCTTCATATCGCCCGGCACTACCTGCTCCACCCGCACGACCTGGCCGCCGTCATCCGCCGTCCGCCGTATCCGTTCAAGGAATGCTGCTACGCCCTTCAGTCGTGGATGCTCCTGACCGAAGGCAAATACTGCGCCACCAAGGCCGACCTGCTGGCTGCCCTGCCCGACCCGCAGGACCGCGAATTGGTCCAGGTCGTGATGAACTGGCACTCCCTCCAGACCGACCGCGAAGCCCGCCCGCAATACTACCTGGAACTCCTCGAACGATGGTGCCGCGCCATGCTCCAGCGCGTCTCGCTCCAGAAGCCGCCCAACCAAGACAGATAAAGGAACGCCGGCCGGCCGAAGAACCGGTCAAGTCCCTCAGCCGGATTGCCGACAAATAAAAATCGGGAAAATATGCTTGACAGTTACTCCCGTTGGATGTAGATTGCCGATAGCGTATTTTATGTAGGAGTTTTTTCGTGGTCCAGTTCAGGGCGGACATGCCGAGACAAGCCAGCGACGCCAAAGCTTACCAGGTAAGCGGCCTGTCGCTCCGCTGCGCGCTCGGCCATGTCGCGATGCCGCGGACGAACGTCGTCGCGATTTGGCTGAACGGAAGGGAGGCGGCGCCCTAGAAGGACCTGAAAATCGCCCGATCGAGTTTTCAAGCCTTCTGGGGCCAAAAGCCCGGAAGGCTTTTTTGTTGTCCGTACAGGTGTAGGGGCGTTTCCAGTCTCGACAAGGGACCATCTTGCGAGCCCGTGGGAGGTGCGCGCCATGTTGACGAATGCAATGAACAACGACGCTGTGAAGGTCCGGGAGATCGCCTGGCGGCCGGAAGACCCAGCCGTCCAGGAAATCCTGCTCGCCTACTACCGCCACAGGCTCTTCGGCACGCCCGAACAGGCCGAAGCGGTGGTGCAGCGCGTCCTGGCCGTCACCGGCATCCGCCGGCCGGCGGCCGTCCTCGACGTCGGATGCGGCCTGGGCTATCACGCCGCCGCGTTCGCCCGCCGGGGCTTCCGCGTCACCGCGATCGATCCCGGCGAGAAATACATCGCGCTGGCCCGCGGCCGCGCCGAGGACCTCAACCTGCACATCGACTTCCGCGTCGGCCGGATCGTCGATCTGCCGGAGCTCGAGACCTATCGGCTGGCCTGGGCCGGAGCGTTCAGCCCGGGCCGCATGAGCTTCGCCGAGCTGCGCGGAGCGTTCCGCAAGGTCCACAACGCGCTGGAGCCCGGCGGCCTGTTCGTCGGCACCGTCGCGGGCATGCGCCGCCGGCCTGTCGGCTGGAAGTCGCGGACCTGGGGCGAACTGCCCGACGGCTACGTGATGACCGAAAAGCGCCAGGACGCCGAGCGCCACTACGAGACCTGCTGGTTCGTCCGGCCCGGCTGCGAGATTGTGACCAAGCTGGTCGAGGTCGAACGGCTCTGCGGTCCTGGCGAAGTCCTGCGGGCGCTGGTCGAAGCGGGTTTGACCGAGGTGGAGACCTACGCGAGCATGTTCGCCACCTCGCTCTCACAGATCGGCGACCGCTTCGCCTTCGTCTGCCGACGGCCGCAGCCGGCGTGCTGCCCGCGTCCGCTGATCGGCGGCCCAACCGGCGTCGCCGAATCCGGCTGAGCGAACCGATCGATGTGAACGGTACGGCGGGTGATCTCCCGGTGAGAACTTGGACTTCACCCGCCATTCGGCCTGCCGCCCGATGGCAGCATGATGGAGGCATCTGATGGGCAGTCAGTACGATGCATTCGCCGAGGACTACGACCGCTGGCTCTTCTCCGATGAGCGGTTGACCGGCGAGCCGCAGCTCAAGGAACTTGGGTCGAGACTCAAGCGCCTGGGATCGCGTCCGCAGGTTCTCGATTGCGCCTGCGGCACGGGCGTCCTCGTCTGGGCCCTGGCCAGGCACGGCTATGCCGTCTGCGGCAGCGACGAGAGCCGCGGCATGCGATCGGTCCTCAAGCCGGGCGGTATGCTGATCCTGGACACGCGAAACTGGGAGAAGTACCGTAAGGACCGGGTGCGGTTCGAGAGCTTCTCCTCGCCGCGCGTCCGTGACGGGATTCGCTGTATCGTGTTGTACGTGCGAACGACGCCGGAGAGTTGGTCCGACCCGCACCTGACCGAGGTCGTGTTCATACTGGAACAGGACGGCCGCGTCTCCCAGCGGAGCTATCCGATCGTCTACTGGCCGTTTCGGTACGCGGACCTGATCGCGAGAATCCGCGCCGCCGGATTCGACGCCGTAGAGAGCGACCATAGCGAGAACCAGGACGGCTACGTCGTGGAGGCCCGGGCACATCCGTAGCAACAGCGAACCATTGGAGTACCGTGATGAATCAAGAGAACGTGTGGCATGAAGATGATGAGTTCTGGGACTTGTTCGCCGCGTCGATGTTCACGCCCAGGAAATGGGAGGAGGCGGTCGAGGAGGTCGATCACCTCGCCAGACTCCTGGACCTCGCGCCGGGCGCCGCGGTCTGCGACCTGGCTTGCGGGCCCGGACGCCACAGCATCGCCCTGGCGCGGAGAGGCTACGCGACCACCGGCGTCGACCGGACCGCATCGTACCTCGCCGCCGCCGGCGACAAGGCTCAGGCTGAGGGTCTGCACGTCGAGTTCGTCCAGGCCGACATGCGGACCTTCCGCCGGCCCGAGGCGTTCGACGCCGTGATCAACATGCTCACCGCGTTCGGCTATTTCGAGGATCCCGACGACGACCGCCGGGTGGCGGAAAACGTCCACCGCTCGCTGCGGCCGGGCGGGGCGTTCCTGCTCGACGTGGCGGGCAAGGAGTGGGTGGCCCGCATCTTTCAGCCGCGCGACTGGTCGCGCCTCGACGACGGCACGATCTTTCTGGCTGAGCGGAAGGTCCTGAAGAACTGGTCGTGGATGTGGAACCGCTGGATGCTGTTCAAGGACGGGCGGTGGTTCGAGAAGGAGCTCTCGCACCGGATTTACTCAGCCGTTGAGCTCGAGACGCTGCTCCGCCAGGCGGGTTTCGCTCGCGTGGACATCTACGGCCACATCAGCGGCGAACCCTACGACCACCAGGCCAAACGCCTGATCGCGGTGGCGAGAAAGGCTTCCTGAACGGCCAAAAGGCAAGCGAAGGTGGAGTCCGTCATGACAATCGATTTCGAATGCGAAAAAACCTGGTGGGACGCCAAGGCGTCCCGGGAGGAAAACGACACCGGCGCCGAGCCGATCAACCGGGCCCTGCGCTGGCGTGAGATCGAGCGCCGTCTGGACGGCGTCCGGACGATCCTCGACGGCGGCGGCGGAACCGGACGGTTCTCGATCCCGCTGGCCAAGCGCGGGTACGCGGTGACGCACCTGGACCTTTCGCCCGCGATGCTCGATTTGGCGCGGACCAAGGCCGAGGGTCTGAGCAACATCGCGTTCGTCGAAGGCAACGCCGCCGACCTGTCGCGCTATGCCGACCGGTCGTTCGATCTGGTGCTGGCCACCGACGGAGCCGTCTCGTTCTGCGGGCCGGAGGCTCAGAACGCTTTGGGCGAATGTGCCCGCGTGACCGGCGGCACGCTGATCGCGACGGTCTTCCACCGGGCCAAGCTGATCGCCCAGTGGGTTGACTGCAGCGTCCAGGCGACCGGCCGGCTGTTGCCCGCCGTCTACGCGATGGCCGACCGCGGCGAGTGGCGGCAGGACCAGTTCGCCGAGAACGGTCTGCTGACCACGAAGAACACTCACGGCCGAATGGCCCCGATCAAGGCGTTCCTGCCGGATGAGTTGCGGACGGTTCTGGAGCAGGCGGGCTTGGAGGTGGTGCGAGTCGGTGGACTCGGCTCGCTGACGCATCTGTGCGAGAAGGAAACGATCGAACGCGTCTTGCGCGACGAAGCTCTGCTGGCTGAGTTCATCGAGCTCTGCGACCGCTACGACCATGAGGTCCTTCCCGACGGTCCGGGGGTTCGCGAGCGGTGCGGCCTGATCGCTGTGGCCAAGCGACCGGCACGGGTCTGATGAAAACCGTGGAGCACAATGATGTTGTTGGATAGCATACAAGTTGTGGAAAAGACATACGGCACCCCTGAACTGGAATGGAATCGTCTGGAGCGCCGGCGGATGGAGTACGCGGTGACGCTGCGGGCGCTGGAGGAGCATCTTCCCGCCGCGCCGGCCGACGTGGTCGATATCGGCGGCGGGCCGGGACGGTACGCGATCGAGTTGGCGCGGCGCGGGTACCGGGTGACGCTGGCCGACCTGTCCAAGCCGTCTGTGGACTTTGCCCGGCGCAAGGCGATTGAGGTCGGCGCGCCACTGGCGGATTGCGTGAAGGCCAACGCGATCGATATGCCGTGCTTTGCGTTGGAGAGTTTCGACGCGGTGCTGCTGATGGGGCCGCTGTACCACCTGATCGACCCGGGCCATCGGCTGCGGGCGGTCAGGGAGGCCTACCGGATCGTCAAGCACGGCGGCGTGATCGTGGCGGCGTTTCTTGGTCCGTACCGCGCCCACATCAACGCAGTTGCCAATACCCCGCGGTACATCGTGGATGATCGCAATGAGTCCGAGATGATCCTGAGTACCGGCATACACCGGGTGAAGAACCCCGGCACGGGCTTTCCCGATGCCTGGTTCGCCCATCCGAGCCAGATCGAGCCGTTGATGGCCGAGGGCGGCTTCAGACAGGTCGCTCTGCTCAGTTGCGAGGGACTGACGACCGAAAGGGACGACCAGTTCAACCTTCTCGACCCGGCGGTCTGGCAGGCCTGGGTCGAGCTGAACTACCGCGTCGGACACGATCCGGCTTTGCACGGAGCGGCCCAGCATCTGCTCTACGTGGGCGGAAAGGAATGACCATGACACGCACAACCGACACGCAACACCTTTCGGTGCTGGAGAACTACTGGAACGGCCGGGCCGATCGCGAAGCCGGGCGCGAAGGGGTCGATCCGCGCAAGCGGGTCCACACCGACCTGCTGTGGCGGGAGATCTGGCGGTGCGTCGGCGGGCGCGAGCGGCTGACCATCCTCGATGCCGGCGGCGGGACCGGGCGGTTCTCGATCGGCCTGGCCGAGGCTGGGCACCACGTGGTGCACCTGGACATCTCGGGCAAGATGCTCACCGAGGCCCGACGGCGCAGCCGCCACGTCCAGACCATGCGGTTCGTTCAGGGCAGCATCACGAGTCTGGGCGTGTTCGAGGACAACGCCTTCGACATGGTGCTGTGCCTCGACGCGCCGCTGTCGTTCTGCCACGATCGCTACGAGCAGGCCCTGGGCGAACTGGTCCGCGTGTGCCGCTCGACGCTCGTACTCAACGTGTTCAGCCGCCTGGCCATCGTGCCGCTGGGCGTGCCGTTCGACGTGAAGCACTACCGGCGGCTCAACACCGTCCATCAGGTTTTCGATACCGGCACGCTTGAAGTCACCGAAGAGTTGCGGCGTCTTCAGCCGAGCATCATGCCGAGCTGGCACGCGTTCATGCCGGACGAGCTGGCTGCGATGCTCGAAGACGAGGGCTGCCGGCCGGTCCGCGCCTCAGCCCCCGGAGCACTGGCGTGCCTGGTCGAGCCGGAGACGCTGCGGGAGATCCTCGACGAGCCGGACCTCTACGAGGAGTACCTGGAGTTCGAGGAGCGTTACGACGCCAGCCCGTTCGTGCGGGGCATCGCGTGTCCCGGCGGCAGCGGCCTGCTCGTGACGGCTCAGAAAGCAAACGGAACCCGCTGACGCTTTGGTCCGCGCGTCGGCGTCATGCGACAGAGATATCGCCATGAACATTATGGAGATGACCATCGACGACTACGACGAGACGATCGCCCTGTGGCGGGCGGCGTCGGGCGCGGGCTGGTCGAGACGGCTTTGTCCGCCCTGCGTGAGACCGGCATCGGCAAGTGCCACATCATGGTGTTCGCGGACAATCGCGCCGGCAGCGCGTTCTGGCGGCGCATCGGCTGGTCGCTTCGCGACGACCTGCGTTTCATGTCGAAGATGATCGAGGAACCGATGCTCGGTCTGGCGTAGGGCGGGTGGTTCTGCGGCAACGCCGCAGGTTCACCCGCCACGAGAAAGCAAAGCAAGGAGAACGATTATGATACAGCAACCCGCGTGGCAGTTTGATGAGTTGAGTCAGGTTGGGGTCGATTATGCCGATCCGGCCGAGGTGGCGGCGTATGAGGAGCGGCATCGGCGATTTCGCGATCTGGACGGCGAAAACCGCCGGTTGATCGAGCGGCTCGGATTGAGCGGGCAAGAGACGCTGATCGATATCGGGTCGGGCACCGGGCTGTTCATCCTGGCGGCGGCGCCGCACTGCGCGAAGATTCACGCGGTGGATGTTTCGGAGGCGATGCTGGCGTTCGCGCAGGGGCGGGCGAAGGCGGCTGGGGTCGGCAACATCGCGTTTCATCGCGGCGGGTTCCTGACCTACGAGCATGCGGGCGAGCCGGCGGATGTGATTGTGACGGCAGCGGCATTGCACCACCTGCCGGACTTCTGGAAGCAGGTGGGCTTGAACCGGTTGGCCGCGATGCTGAAGCCCGGCGGGCGGCTGTACGTCAAGGACGTGGTCTGGTCGTTCGACCCGGCTGGATACCGAGCGTTTTTTGACGGCTGGCTCGCCGATACGCCGGCGGTGCGGGACCAGGCGCTGGTGCACGCCCGCCAGGAATTCAGCACGACGGCGTGGATCATGGAAGGCCTACTCGAACGGGCGGGGCTGACGATCGAGAGCGTCGAGCACCACGGTGGCTTCATGGCGGAGTACTTCTGTCGACGGCGGGAGTAGCGACCCGCCGCTGCGGGTCGGCTGGACACGGTAGTTGGCATCGTGCGACTTCCCTTTGTGGAGGGCACGGAACAGGCGGAGCACGCGGAAAGCGCGGTTTGGAGAGGCGGGCTTTGGAGAGACCGTGGAGGCCTGTTGGCCGGCGCGGGTTGGTTGTACGTTTTGTACAATTGGCGCGGTCATGTACAAAACCGCGGTTGCGGTGTAAACTTCGGCGGCGGCGTGAGATGCGCGGGTTTTGTACAAATCGTAAGATTTGTCGCGGCCCGCCTCGTTCCCGCCGGAGCGTCAAGCGGGTCAGAAGATCGGAGGCGTATTGAGTTGTCAAGCGTCACTGGTCGACGCACGGGGGAGCGGAGGCTTCGCCCGCACAATAAAGATACCACATGAATTTGGGAGCTCGGAACACGGGTTTTTGGGCCGGCAACAGGATCGCATAGGGATTTCCATAGAGACTTGCGAGACCAATGCGGAATGAATGGAGAGTCCGCCGAGGGCGGCGGACCCACATGGAGCCGCCGACAAGACAGGAGAAAGGCGATGGTGGAGTTGCGGACTGAACGGCTGGTGCTTCGCGAGTGGCGTGAGGGCGATTTCGGGGCGGTGCATGCGTACGCTACGGACCCGCAGACCGTGCGTTTCATGGCGTTCGGGCCGAATACGGAGGAGCAGACGCGGGAGTTTCTGGTTCGTCAGATCGAACGGCAGGGTCAGGATCCGCGGACGGACTACGGGCTGGCGATGACGCTGCGGGAAGGCGGCCGGCTGATCGGCGGCTGCGGGATCTATCTGCGCGAGCGGCAGGGGGCGTCGATGGGGTACATGCTTCGCCGCGACTGCTGGAATCGCGGGTACGCCACCGAGGCGGCCAGGGCGCTGCTGGGTTTGGGGTTTGAGCAGCTTGGACTGCACCGCATCATCGCCAAGTGCGACACCGGGAACGGAGCGTCGGCGCGGGTGATGGAGAAGATCGGCATGCGGCGTGAGGGGCACTTCCGGCAGTCCGATCTGGTGCGCGGCGAATGGCGCGACGAGTATCTCTATGCGATGCTCGAGTCCGAGTGGCGGGAGAAGCACGATGGCCAATGAGAATCTGCAGCTCGTCGAGCTTTCGGTTAGGCACCGGGACGCGTTGCTGGCGATGGTCAAGGAATATCACGACCAGGGTGATCCGCGGCACGGCGGGGTTTTGGAGGACGTTGACGCATACATCCGGCGGCAGCAGGACAACTCCGCTGGGCGGACTCTCGACGAAGGCATCGTGCCGCAGACGACGTACGTTCTGGTCAGCGACGGGGCGCTATTGGGCACGGCGCGGCTGCGGCACGCGCTGGTTGAAAGCCTGAAGATCGAAGACGGCCACATCGGCTACGACATCCGGCCGTCGCAGCGGCGAAAGGGGTACGGGACGGCCATTCTCCGTCTGGTCCTGGCGGAGGCCCGCAAGCTCGGCCTGGACCGCGTGCTGGTGACCTGCGACATCGACAACGTCGGTTCGGGCAAGATCATCCGCGCCAACGGCGGCGTGTTCGACCGCGAGACCATCTCGCCGCGCTCCGGCAAGCGGGTCTCGCTGTATTGGATCGACCTGTCCGCGCGGGTTGCCGAGGGCGAGATCATCATCCGCGACGCGACGCTGGAGGACATTCCGGGCATGGTCGCCGTGCGGATCGCCACGTGGCGGACGACTTACGTCGGGATCGTACCGGACCACGTGCTGGACGAGCAGTCGCAGGAGAAGATCGAGGCCCGGTGGCGGCAGTGGCATCTGGAGATGAAGCCGGATGACGTGACGCTGGTGGCGGAGGATAACGGGACGGTCGTCGGTTTCGCCAAGGGCGGGGCCCACTGGGGTGACGTGCCCGGTTACGACGGGCGGCTCGGCGGGTTGTACATTCTCAAGTCGCACCAGCGTCGCGGGTTGGGCCGGCGGCTGGTGGCGGCGTTTGCCAAGCGGCTTGCCGCCCGCGGCTGTCGTTCGCTGGCGATCTGGGTGTTGGCCCGGAATCCGTCGCGCGGCTTTTACGAGCGTCTCGGCGGGACGCCGGTTGCGGAGCAGCCGATCGATATCGGCGGTGTGGCATTGCCCGAGGTGGCCTACGGCTGGCCGGATATTTCGGTGCTGTTCCAGGCGAAGTGAGCGTCCCAGCCGCGCGAGCTCAGCCGAACCTGTTCGTATTGGGAGACAATTGAGCGATGAAAGAAGCCTTCGTGGTAAACGCTCCGGTCGGCTTCGACTGGCGCGGTTGGATCGAGCGCTGGGACCGCATGCAGGAGCGGTACATTCCGTTTCGCGGCGAGCGGATGACGTTGATGGTGGAGTTGATCCGCCGGACGCAGGAGACGCCGAAGCGGGTGGTCGATCTGGGGTGCGGACCGGGTTCGCTGATGCACGCGATTCTTGAAGCGCTGCCGGACACCCAGGTGATCGGCGTCGACTTCGATCCGACTCTGCTGGGCCTGGCCCGCAAGCGATTGGAGGCGTTCGGGCAACGGGTCGCACTGCTGCAGGCCGATTTGAGGAGTCCGCATTGGTCTGACCGGATCGACGGGCCGTGCGGGGCCGTGGTCTCGGCCACCTCGCTTCACTGGCTCAGCGAATCGCAGTTGGCTTCGTTGTACGGGCGGATCGGCCGGCTGCTTATTCCGGGCGGCATTTTTCTGAACGCCGATCACGTCGGCAGCGTCATCCCAGCCGTTCAGCGGTTCTGGGGCGACCGGCGGTCCGCGATGCTCGACCGGGCCGATCCGAACGTCGACGACTGGAAGGGATTCTGGCGGCGCGTCGGCGAGGCGCTCGGCCTTGACACCGACGCTCTTCACCGCGAGATTATTGGCGATTGGTCCGGCGTCGAGGAAGGCCTGCCGCTTTCGTGGCATTTCGAACGGCTTGGCGAGTCCGGATTCGGCGCGGTCGACTGTTTCTGGCGGTCGGGCGGCGACGCGATTTACGGCGGCCTGCGCGGCGATGGGTAGGGCGGGTGGTTCTCGCCGGAGGCGAGGTTCACCCGCCGTTTGACTTGTTGAGGAATCGAACATGGTCTTCGTTCCCGACCGGCAGTACATCGTTTACGAGACCGCGCATTGGCGGGTGAATCATCGGGTGGATACGGCGTATCCCGGCTACCTGATGGCGGCGCCGCGCGATCCGCGGGCTGGGAGTCTGCCGGACCTGGGGCCGGATGCGCTGTCGGAGCTTGGGCCGCTGCTGGCGTGGATCAGCCGCGTCATCGAGACCACGCTGCAGCCCCGACACCTCTATCTCGGCCGGTTCGGCCATCAGAGCGGCCATAACCTGCACTTTCACATCATTCCCATCTACGACTGGACGATCCGGCTTTACCATTCAGACCCGCGATACCGGATGCTCAAGCAGTTCTATCGCGACGCTGACGGCGACGACAGCCCGGACGGAGCCGACCTGACGCTGTTTGTGTGGCGGGAGTGCTGCGAAGGCGGGAAACCGCTGCCGCCCGAAGCGCCGTCGGTGGCTCGGACGGTTGAAACTCTCAGAGAGGCCTTCGCTGCGGAGCGCCGGGCTTGAAAACAACCTGACGGGTCGTTATGTTGTCGTGACGGGCTGAATCGACCGACGACTTTTGCGCGAGGCGAGATGATCAAGGGCGTTTTTTTTGATTTGTACGGCACGTTGCTGGTGATGGACAACCCGGCTGAGGGGTGGGAACGGTGGCTCGATCGGCTGTATGACCAGGCGCGGCGGTGCGGATACCGCCGATCCCGCGACGAACTTGCGCAGCGGTGCGAGGGTCTGTTCACGCGGCCGGAGCCGGCGGCGAACGACGGGTTGACCATCTACGAGTCGCGCATCGCAGCGTTGTACGGCGAGCTGGGCCTGCGCCCGGCGCCGGATGACGTGCGGGCCGCGGCTGAGGCCACGGTCAACGCGTGGAACGATCGGTTGCGGCTCGATGAGGATACGCGCGAGGTGCTTTCGCGGCTTGGCGAGCGCCGCCGGTTGGCGTTGATTACCAATTTCGATCATCCGCCGTTTATCCCGACGGTTTTGGCGCGGATGGGCCTCGACGGGTTCTTCGAGCACGTGACGATCTCGGGGCAGGTGGGCGTCAAGAAGCCCGATCCGCGGATTTTCGCTCCGGCGCTTGGCGCGACGGGGCTTTCGCCGGACGAGGTGGTCTACGTCGGCGACAGCGTCGAGGACGTGGAAGGGGCGGTGGCGGCGGGGATTGCGCCGATCCGGATCGAGCGCGGCGGCGTGGACCGCAGCGGGGTGATCCGCGACTACCGGCCGGACCGGACGGCCCAGCAGCTCGCCGACGAATACGCGACCGATCAGCCGGCCCGGACGATCGCGAGTTTGAGCGAGTTGGTAAGCGTCGTTGATGAACTGCGTATCAAATGATCGGTGTTCTGACGATCCGGACGCTACTCGCGACAGAATGGTGCGTCGGGACGACGCACCCTACAATCGTGGAGGCCTGTCATGGCCGATGGGAATCTCAAGCGTTACGAGCTGTTCGGCTGGGACTATCCGCTGGTCAACGCTTTGAGCGATCAGGAGGTCGGTTGGTATCGCGGTTACGCCGAGCGGACGGGCGGGCCGGTTTTGGGGCTGGCGTGCGGGACGGGGCGGTTGTTGTGCCGTCTGGCAGAGGCGGGTTTCGAGGCGGTCGGGCTCGATATCACGGAGCGGATGCTCGATCTGGCCCGCGGGTTCGCAGCCGAACTGGACGAGGCCGCGCGGAAGCGAATGACGCTGATCCGCGGCGACATGGCTGAGTTCGATCTGGGCCGGCAGTTCGGCCTGATCACCGTCGCCGACAATTCGTTTCGCGAACTGGCGACGCGCGAGCAGCACCTCGCATGCCTCCGCTGCGTGCGGCGGCACCTTCGCGATGACGGCATCTTCTTGATGACCGAACGGCGGTTTCAGGCGCATCTGTATCCGGGCGGCCGGCGCGAGTTCGGCTGGAGCGAGCCGACGGTCGATCCGCGCAGCGGGTGCCTGGTCTCGCGGCGGGGCGAGTTGCGTCTCGTAAAGGATGGCACGTGGATATCCGGCGCGTTCCACTATAGAATAACCGCATCCGACGGATCGGAGCGGATCGAGCGTTGCCCGATCGAGAGTCCGATCCTTTTGGTCGAGGATTACCATCGGCTTTTCTCCGAGGCGGGTTTGTCGGCGGAGTTGCACGTCGGCTACGAGCATCGTTCGGACGACGGCCAGGATCCGATCCTCTGTTTTGTCGCCAGGTAGCCTCCGGTACGAACGACGCCGTTACGAGGACAGCTCATGTCTCAGCCTGCGGGGAACATCGAACCGCCCGCGGTTACGCACAGCCGGTTGGTTAAGGACCTGAGCGCGCTGGGCGTGGCTCGCGGGCAGCTTGTCATGCTCCACGCTTCAGTGAAGTCCATCGGTTGGGTCGTCGGCGGCCCTGATGTGGTCCTTTCGGCCCTGTTCGAGGTTCTGGGTCCCGAGGGCACGCTGATGATGGTGGTCGGCTGGGAAGACAGCACCTACGAGATGGATGAGTGGCCCGCTGAGAAGCGACAGGCCTATCACGACGAGTGCCCTGCGTTCGATCCCTCGCGGTCGCGGGCGTGTCGCAACATGAGCATCCTGACCGAGTATCTGCGCACGTGGCCGGGGGCCCGTCGCAGCGGACATCCCGACTGTTCGTACGCCGCGGTCGGTCCGCTGGCCGAGTGGATCGTCCGCGATCATCCGCTGCAGTACGGTCACGGCGTTGGTTCTCCACTGGCCAAGCTGTGCGAGGCCGGCGGTTCGGTGCTGCTGCTCGGCTCGCCGCTGGTTCACGTCACGTTGCTGCATTACGCTGAGTGCCTGGCCGACGTTCCCGGCAAGCGGGTGGTCCGGTATCGAGCGCCCGTTCTTCGCGACGGCCGCCGCGTGTGGGTTGAACTGGAGGAGTACGACACCTGCAACGGCATCGTCGGTTCCTCGGACCAGTACTTCCCGGCCATCATGGAGGCCTACCTCACCGTCGGACACGGCCGATCCGGACTGGTCGGCCACGGCCGATCTTATCTCTTTCATGCTCCACACCTGACACGTTTTGCCGTAGAATGGATGGAACGGCACCTGCGGGGAAAAGCTCCCGCGGTGTAGGACGGGCGGTCGCGCCGCCCGAAACAGACAAAATCACAACGGTGGGCTGTGCCCACGTACAGGTGAAACCATGACCGAACAATTCTCATACGAAAAGGCCGGGGTCAGCATCGAAACGGCGGATGCGGCGAAGCGGCGGATGGCGGCGAGCATGCAGTCGGCCGATCCGCGGGTGCTGAATCGGCTCGGACCGTTCGCGTCGCTGTTCGCAGCGGATTTTCCCGAGTGCCGCGAGCCGGTGCTCGTGTTGAAGATGGAGGAGCCGGGCTCGAAGCAGAAGCTCGCGTTCCAGCACGGCCGCGTGCGGTCGATCGCGTACGACCTGATCCATCACCTGATCGACGATATCATCGTGATGGGGGCGGCGCCGCTGGCGGTGCTCGACACGATCATCTGCGGCAAGCTCGAACCGCGGCAGGTGACCGACATGGTCGACGCGATGGCTGAGGCGTGCCGGTTGCAGGGCTGCAGCCTCGTGGGCGGCGAGACGTCGGAGCAGCCGGGCGTGATCGACGCGGGCCTCTATGTGCTGGCGGCGGCGATCGTGGGCGTGGTGGATCGCTCTAGAATCATCGACGGCTCGAAGATCGCCGAGGGCGATACCGTCATGGCCGTGGCGTCCAACGGCCTGCACACCAACGGCTATTCGCTGGTCCGGGCGCTGCTGGCCAAGGATCATCACCTGGCCGAGCGGCGGGTCGGCGACGAGAGTTTTCTCGACGCGATCCTGCGGCCGCACACCTGCTACTATCAGCCGTTCCGGGGCCTGTTCGGCAACGACGGCCTGCACGGCCTCGCCCACATCACCGGCGGCGGGATCGAGGGGAATCTCAACCGCGTCATGCCCGACGGGCTCGGCGCGCGGATCGACCTGGGACAGATCCGCATCCTCGACGTGTTCAAGGTCATTCGCGAAGCCGGCGCGGTGAGCGACGCCGACATGCGGCGGACGTTCAACCTCGGCGTCGGCATGACGATGGTCGTCGCGCCCGACGCCGTCGAGTCGATCCGCTGGCACCTGGAAGGCTTTGACCTGGCGGCGTATCCGATCGGTCGGATCGAACGGCGCGAGGCGAAGGTCGTTTTTGACGGAGCGCTCAACTGGCAGCGTCCGTGAGGAAGAGGCGCGATGCCGGCCGACGCGGTTGGGATTCTCGATGCCTTCTTCTCCCGATATCTCGGCTGCGATCTTGGCGGCACTGCATCCGGCGAGACGTGTATCGTCGCCTCGCCGCGGCGATTTGCCGCTGAGGTTGGTTACGGGCCGATCTTCGCGATCTGGATCCTGATGACCCGCGGACGCTGTGGGGCCTCACTCCAACAGCCGCTGGCCGCCGAGGCGAAGCGCATTCTGGGCGATGACGGTGTGGGTTCGACTCTCGATCGCGAATGCCGGTCCGCGCTGACCGAACTGGTCTGCCGGGCCGTCGGTCGCAGGGACGTCACCGCGGTCAGCGGGCCGATCCTTTTCTGCACGCGCGAGTCGCTACGTCCGCAATCGCTCCACCCATGCCGGCGGGTCGGACCCGGCGACGTGCCCGCACTGGTCCGCGCCGGTCTGCACAACGACTCGCTGGCCGAGGCCATCGACGCCGGTTTCTGTTTCGCTGCGTGGTCCGGCGGCGAGGTTGCGTGTGTCGCCGCGACCAATCCCATCGACGCCGTTCGCGCCGCCGACGGCGTCGCGGATATCGGGATTAACACCGCAGCCGCCCACCGCCGCCAAGGTTTTGGCAAGACCGCGCTGTCGGCCCTCACCGCCGCGCTGCTCGAAGCCGGCTGCGTTCCCGTGTACGCCGCCTCGGACCACAACGAGCCTTCCATCCGCACCGCGACGTCGGTAGGATACGTCCAGTACGCGTGGCAGTTCAGGGTTCAAGTCGCTCGTCAGGGTGGTTGCCGATCATGACGCCCGATCCGTCGCCGCATATCGACCGCGAAACCGCCACCGCGATCGTTCGCGATCACGTCGATCGCGGGCTTGGCGTGGTGGACATCCGCCCGCTGCACGGCGGCATGATCAACCGCGTCGAGCAGTGGTTCACCGACGGCGAACCGGCGAGCCTCGTGGCCAAGATCACAGAGGAGTCCGACCATCGGGACTTTCGCGATGAGGCGGCGGCGCTGGCGTGGTATCGCCGCAACACGCAGTTCCCGGTTCCCGCACCGTACGCCTGCGTATCGGATGAACGGTATTTCCGCGGCACGGTGCTGCTGATGGAGACGCTGGCCGGGCGGCACCTGGGCGAGGCGCGGCTCAGCGCCGAAGGCATGCGTCGCGTCCAACTCCAGCTTGCCGGGCACGTGGCCGATCTGCATCGGCACAAACAGCCGACCTACGGCAGCGCTCTGTCCAATGCGCCCGGCTTTACGAGTTGGCTCGACTGTTTCGGCCCGATGATCGAGAGGAACCTGCACCGCGCGGCGCCGCGTCTGGACGACCGCACGCGGCAAATCGCCGGGCGGCTGATCCGCGAGCTGGACGGCTGGCTGCCGGAGTTCGGCGCTCCGACGCTCGTGCACGGCGACCTGTGGTCGGCCAACATCATGGTCGACGACGCCGATCCGGATCAGCCGACGATCACGGGCTTTATCGACGGCACAGCCGCGTTCTGCGAGGTCGAGTCCGAACTGGCGTACCTGCTGGTGTTCCAGACCGCCGACGAGACGTTCTTTCGCGAGTACCGTCGCCGCCATCCGATTCGCGAGGGTTTCGACCGCCGCTGCCGCGTCTACTGGCTCAACACGATGCTGATCCACGTGTGGCTCTTCGGCGACTCGTACCTGCCGCGGTGCCGGCGGTTCGCCCGGGAAATCGAGCGGCTGTCCTCCTAGAATTGACAAAACCGTCATGGGAACCGAGTTTTGAGCGAGATCAAGGGCATTACGTTCGATTTCTATTACACGCTGGCCCACTACTGGTCCGGCCGGAACCGCGGCGCCCGCTGGCAGGAGCACCTGGCCACCCACAAGCTCGCCGCCGACCCGTGGCACGACGAGATGCTCTACCGCGTCTTCCACTTCTACGCCGACGTCTACCATCCCAGCATGGCCGACGACCAGAAGCGGTTCTTCTGGAAGGAATTCACCCGCCGGCTCTTCGCCGCCTGCCGGGTCCGGGTCCAGACGCCTTCCGAGTTCCTTCGCCACGTCGAGCCCGTCCGCGAGATATTCGGTTCGTCCTGCCTGGCCCTCTATGAGGAGGCGCCGGGCGTCCTGGAGGAACTGGCCGACCGCGGCTACCGGATGGCGATCATCTCGAACTGGCACCGCGGGTTGTCCTACTTCTGCCAGGAGCTGGGCATCCTGGACTACTTCGACGCGGTCGTCGCCTCGGACGAGGTCGGCGCGGTCAAGCCGGACCGGCGCATCTTCGACGAGGCCAGCAAGCGTCTGAGCCTGCGGCCCGAACAGATCGTCCACGTCGGCGATAACCACGTGGACGACCTGCAGGGGGCTGAGGCGGCTGGGTTCGCCGCCGTCCTGCTGGTCCGCGAGCATCATCCCAATTTCGGGCGGATCAAGGCGTGCAAAAACCTCATCGAGTTTCAGGAGACCCTTGACAGCCGGCCGCCGGCTGGTAAGTAATGACCAACGCGATCGGACGGACCGGCCGTCCCCGCCAACGTGATCCGAAACCGAGGCCCCCAATGACCCGCCGAGAACTCGTCAAAGCCGCCATCGCCCACCATCCGACCCCGCGCGTGCCCTACGTGATTGACCTGTGTCCCGACGCCTGGGAGGCCCTGGCCCCTCTGGCGGACGGCTGCACAGCGGAGGAGTTCATTGACAACGACGTGCGCGACTTTCTTATTCCCTGGTGGAACTGGCACGAGTTGGGGTCCGACTGGTCCGGTCCCGATACGCCCACCAGCCCCGCCAGAGTCATCGGCTACGGCAGTTACGAGCAGTTCGTCGATGAGATCAAACGGGCCGCCGACCAGTGCGACAAGTACTTCCTGGTTCGCATTTATGGCAGTCACTTCGAGAAGGCGTACTTTTCGCGCGGCATCGAGAATTTCCTGGCCGACATGGCGGGCGACCCGCCATTCGCCCGCCGGTTGCTGCAGGGCATCATCGACCGCAACATGGTGATGATCGAGAATATCATCGGCCTGCCCGAGATCGACGGGATCCTGCTCGGAAGCGACTGGGGCTCGCAGATGGGCCTGCTGATGGCGCCGGACGTCTGGCAGGAGATGATCCGGCCGGGCGAACAGCGGGAGTACGACCTGATCCACGCCTGGGGCAAGGACGTCTGGATCCACTCCTGCGGCAACATTGAGCCGATCATTCCGTCGCTGATCGAGATGGGCGTGCAGGTGCTCAACCCCGTTCAGCCGGAGGCCATGGACCTTGCCAGGCTCAAGCGCAGCTACGGCGAGAAGCTGACCTTCTGGGGCGGGATCAGCACGCAGCAGACCCTGCCCTACGGCACGCCCGACCAGGTGCGGGCCGAGGCCCGCGCCGTGCGCGAGCTGATGGCTGAGGGCGGCGGCTACGTCTTCTCACCCGCCCAGTCCATCCAGGGCGACGTGCCCGTGGAGAACATGCTGGCCCTGCTCGAGGTGGCCAGAGAGACCCGTTAAGCGAAACCGCCAATGGATACGCGCTATCAGCCGGTCGATGACGGCTATCGGATCGTCGGCAGCACGAGCATCTTCAATCGCACCCTCTACGGCGGTCACGCGCAGGACGACCTGCCCGAGCGCTATTTCACCTTCGCCGGCGATGCGCCGATGGTCATGGGCGCGATCACCGACTGGCGCAAGCGGCCCGACTGCAGCGACGCCAAGTGCGGGACGTTCATGGCCGGCGTGGCGGCCACGCCGGGAGTCCGCGTGCCGGTCTTTTACTATCAGGGCGAGCGCGACGGCGACCGCTACGGCCAGTGGTTCCACGAATCGCCGGGCACGATCAGCACCTACCGCAACGGCTGGACCGAGCACCAGGTGCGGCCGTTTTTTCAGTGTTTTCCGCGCGTCGAGGCGCTGATCGAGGTCCTGCCGCTCCAGGAGCACGCGGGATTTCTCGTGCGGCTGAAGGTCTCGACCGACCAGCACGTGCACCTGGCGATGGGTTTCGGCGGGGTCACGGATTTCCTGGGCCGCTTGGAGTTTCCGTACGTCAAGGCCCGCTGCTTCGGCCCGAAGGACTGCGAGGGCAATCGCGTGGAGCTTGGCGAAAACCGGGCGCTGATTTGCGGGCCGGACGGCGCGGCCATCGAGTCGCGGATGTGGATTGGGGCGTCGTTTCCCGTCGAGGTCTCGCTGGGCGATCCGAAGCTGGTGGATGAGGGCGTCGGGCCGTTCCTGAGCCCGGACGCCGATCCGGACCCGCGGTCGCCGATGGTCCGCATGAGCTGCCCGCTGATGCCGGGCCAGACGCTCGACGGCTTTGTGGTGGTCCTGCGGAACGTCGAAGAGCAGGTTCTGGATCGCTACCTGTCCAGCAGCGACCCAGCCGTCGAGATCAAGCACGCGATCTGGCGCAAGCATGAGGTCATCAAGATTGAAACGCCCGACCGCATGCTCGACCTGACCGTGCCGTCCGCGGTGGTCGCGCTGGATGCCTGCTGGCATCAGAATACGTTCTGTCACGGGGCCTATGCGTGGCACTGCCCGTACATGGGCTGGCGCAACTGGTACGGCCCGACCGCGATCGGCTGGCACGATCGGGTCGCCGCCGCCATCCGCGCGCACGCCGCCACTCAGGTCCGTCCGGACGAAGTCAATGGTCCGGAGCACGTGGTTCAGACGGAAGGCGACTACAACCACCTCGAGAACAGCCACGGCTACATTCCCGAAATCCCGGACGGCCGGCGCGGCATCTTCTACAACATGCAGGAGGTCTACGTCGATCACGTCCTGCACTACCTGGAGCGCACCGGCGACCTGGCCCTGGCCCGCGAGGTGTTTCCGGTGATCGCCGACGTGCTCGACTGGGAACAGCGGATTCTGGACTCGGACGACGACGGGCTCTACGAGAACAAGCTCAACACGTGGATTTCCGACGCCCATTCGTACAACGGCGCCGGCTGCGCCCAGTCCAGCGCGTACAACTACCGGGCCAACCGCACGATGGCGCTCCTGGCCGAGATGCTCGGGCGCGACGCCGCACCGTTCGCCGCACGCGCCGAGAAGATTTGCGAAGCCGTCTTCGAGAAGCTCTGGCAGGCGGACCGCGGCATCCTCGCCGAGTACGTCGATACGCTCGGCCACCGCCTGGTCCATCCATCGCCCGAACTGGCCACGATCTACCACGCGATCGAGGCGGGCCTGGTCGATCCGTTCCAGGCCCACACCATGCTGCGCTTCACGCACACCGACCTGCGCAACGAGCGGACAGGCCCGCGCGGCGGGCGGCTCGTCTGGTCGTCCAACTGGTATCCGCAGAACTACTCGAGCTGCGGCCTTTACACCGCCGAGAATCTGCACCTGGCCTGGGCGTGCTTCCAAGCCGGTCAGCCGGCCCAGGCGTGGCCGATCCTGGCCGCCGTCGCCGACACCCATTTCATGGGCGACAACCCGGGCATGGCGTGCCATTGCCTCACGCCCAGCGGCTATGCCGACTCGGCCCAGGATTTCACCGAGATCATGAGCCTGCACCTGCGGACGATCGTCGAAGGGCTCTTCGGCCTGCGGTGCGACCTGCTGCGCCGGCGCATCGAGATCGCTCCCGGATTCCCCGACGACTGGAAACACGCCCGGCTGAAGGTTAGGGACGTCGAACTGACCTACCGGCGCCAGGGCCGGACAGAGACGCTGACGGTCCGCTCGGCGCTCGCCGCCCGGCGGATCATCCGCCTGCCGCTGCGGGCGACCGCGCTGGAGTCGGTGCGAATCAACGGATCATCCGTCGAGTACCGGATCGAGCCGGGCATCGGCCGGTCGCTGCTGGTCGTCGAGAGTGACACGACAGAGGAACTCACCCTGACCGTCCGCCACGGCGGCAAGCGTTCGCCGTCGCTGACCTCGCCGCGCCAGGTGACGCGCGGCAACGCCTTGGCCATCAAGGTCGCCCGCGGCCGAGCCACCGAACTGCTCGACCCGACCGGATGCCTGCACGACCAGCGGATCGAGGCGGACGCCGTCAACGCCTCAGCCGCCAGCCGTCCCGGCCATCACACCGCGTTCGTCCGCGTCCAGGCCGACCGATACGACGCGTGGCTGCCCGTCGATTTCGAAATCCTCGACAAGCGCCAAGCCCGCCGAAAATCGCCGATAGGCAGATTCGAGCCGATCGACCTCGCCGACTGTTTCAACGTCGCCCTGGCTGAGATCCACGATCTGGACTATTGCCACCCGCGCCCGGAGACCTTCTCGATCATGACCCGCGGGAACGGCCGGTTCATCTGGGACTGGAACCAGGGCGGCTATCAGAAGGTAGTGATCGACGACTCGACACTCCGCCGGTGCGGCGGAACCTTCACCACCGCCTCCGGCATTCCGTTCCTCACGGCGGCCGACGGACCCAACGCCGCGTGCGTCTCGATCTGGGACAACTTTCCCGAGCAACTGACCGTCCCGCTGTCAGGCAAGGGCACGGAACTGGCGGTGCTGCTGATCGGCGTGACCAACCCGATGCAGGCCCACGTCGAGAACGCCCGCCTCGACGTCCGGTACGCCGACGACGCGGTCGAGCAAGTGTCACTGGTCAACCCGGTCAACTTCGACGACTGGCTCGTGGCTGCGGTCCAGAGGGAAAACGAGACCGTCTACTTCAGCCGCACCAATCACGCCATCGTCCAGCGCATCGCGCTCGATCCGGCCAAGCCGCTGGCGTCGCTGACCGTCCGCGCCGTGGCCAATGAAGTGGTCGTCGGACTCCTGGGACTTGCCATCCGCCGGAAAAAGTGAGAGGATAGACCACCATGAACGGCAACGGCTATTCGGCACTCCCGTACTTCCGCCGGCGATTCGACGCGGTCGCCCGCCGGTCTGCCTTCTCCGCCGGCAGCGCGGACCAGTGCAAGGCCTGGCAGCGGACCCTGCGGCGAAAGCTCAAGCAGCTCACCGGCTACGAAACCATGCAGCCGACCGACCCGCAGCCGCAGATCACCGAACAGATCGAACTCGATGACTGCTTTCGCCAGCACGTCGAGATCCGCACCGAACCCGGCGTGGTCATGACCCTCTACGTACTCGTTCCCAAAACCGGCTCGGCCCCCTGGCCCGCCGTCATCGCCACCCACGGTCACGCCAGCGGCGGCAAAGCCGCCGTCGCCGGCGACCGCACGCATCCGGAGGTCGCCCGCACCATCGACGAGCACAACTACGACTACGGCCGGCAGTTCGTCCGACAGGGCCTGATCGTCTTCTGCCCCGACGCCCGCGGTTTCGGCGAGCGCCAGGAGCCCGCCGTCGCCAACGAAGGCGTCCTGGCCTCTTCATGCCGGCACCTCAACAGCATGGCCTACCCGCTCGGCCAGACCGTCACCGGCATGTGGACCTGGGACCTGCATCGCCTGGTCGATTACATCCGAACCCGGCCGGACTGCCGCGGGACTCGGATCGGCTGCGCCGGCCTTTCCGGTGGCGGGCTTCAGACGCTCTGGGCCGCCGCCCTCGATCCACGGATCGGCTGCGCCGTGGTCAGCGGCTATTTCTACGGCTACAAGCAGTCGTTGCTCGACATGTACCAGTGCTCGTGCAACTACGTGCCGCACCTCTACGAATACGTGGATATGGGCGACATCGCCGCCCTGATCGCCCCGCGCCCGCTGCTGATCGAGACCGGCGACAGCGACCCGCTCAACGGGGCGGGCGGCCTGCGGAACGTCCAGCCGCAGGTGGCCATCGCCCGCAAGGCCTACCGCCTGCTCGGGGCCCAACGCCAGCTCAAACACCACGTTTTCCCCGGCCCCCATCGCTGGTGCGGACAGCAGGCGTTGCCCTGGATGAAGGAACATCTGGCCTGAGCACGGCGAAGCCGAACGCTGGGCCAACGCGAATAAGCGACGTTTCAGGTGAATAATTCGCCATTGGTTTCGTCTAGACCAATGTAACAAGGGTCAGAAACCCTGGCAGTGGAGGATCGGACGATGTTCGATAATCTGTCGGATATGACCGTGCTGGAGAAGATTTACGCCTTTACCGCCCTGATCGGAGGCATCGCCTTCGCCATCCGGCTGGTGATGCAGTTCGTCGGGGCGTTCGGCGACGTCGGCGATCTGGATCTGGATCCCGGCGACGGGGGCTTCGAGGTGCACGACGCCGACACCGACATGAGCTTCAAGCTGTTGTCGATCCAGGGACTTACGGCGTTCTTCCTGATGTTCGGGCTGGTGGGGTTGGCCCTGTTGCGGGCCAGCCACGTCAGCGAGGGATGGTCGCTGGTCGGCGCGGTGATCGCCGGCCTGGGCATGGTCTGGCTGTTGAGCCAGATGTTCAAGCAGGCCAAGAAGTTACAATCCAGCGGGACCATCAATCCCCAGCGGGCGGTCGGCGAGCAGGGGACGGTGTACCTCTCGATCGCCGCCGGCGAGACCGGCAAGGTCCAGATCCGCGTCCAGGGCCGGCTGAGGATCATGAATGCCGTTGCGGAGAATCACGAGCAGATCGCTACCGGCGAGCAGGTCCGCGTCGTGCGGGTCCTGCCCGGCAGTATTTTGGTAGTGGACAAAACCAACTAGTATTCATAAGGAGCAAGACGATGGATATGGGAACCTGGGCCATCATTATTGGCGTTGCCCTACTCATCTTGTTTTCGATGGGAATGTTCCTGGCCTCGCGCTACAAGCGGTGCCCCTCGGACCGGATTCTGGTGATCTACGGCAAGGTGGGCGGGGCCCAGTCGTCGCGGTGCATCCACGGCGGCGGCACGTTCGTCTGGCCGCTGATCCAGGATTACGCGTACATGAGCCTGACGCCTATGACCATTGGCATTCCGCTCCAGAACGCGCTGTCGATGCAGAACATCCGCATCAACGTGCCGAGCACGTTCACCGTCGGCGTCAGCACCGACGCCGAGACCATGGCCAACGCGGCGGAGCGCCTGTTGCGGCTCGGCTCGCGCGAGATCGAGGACATGGCCAAGGAGATCATCTTCGGCCAGTTGCGTCTGACCGTGGCCTCGCTGACCATCGAGCAGATCAACCAGGACCGCGAGAGTTTCCTGACGTCCATCCGCAAGAACGTCGAACCGGAGCTCAACAAGATCGGGTTGTACCTGATCAACGTCAACATCACCGACATCACCGACAGCTCGGACTATATCGAGAGCATCGGCAAGAAGGCGGCGGCCGAGGCGATCAACCAGGCCAAGATCGACGTGGCCGTGCAGGAGAAGCTCGGCTCGATCGGCGAAGCCGAAGCCGTACGCGAGAAGGAAATCCGGGTGGCGGAGAATCTGGCCCAGGCCGACAAGGGCAAGAAGAAGGCCGACGCGGACCGGCGCGTGTTCGTCCAGCAGCAGGAGACCACCGCCACGATCGGCGAGGCCGAGGCCAACCGGGAAAAGGAAATCCGCGTCGCTGAGAACGTGGCCCAGTCGGAGAAGGGCAAAAAGAAGGCCGAAGCCGACCGCCGCGTGTTCGTCCAGGCCCAGGAGGCCGAGGCGGTCTCGGGCGAGAACAAGGCCAAAGCCGACATCGCCGACGCCGAAGCGCTGCTGGCGGTCAAGCAGGCGGCCGCCCTCCAGCAGGCCGAGGTCGCCAAGCGCGAAGCCCAGGTCGAGATCCAGAAGGCCCAGTACAAAGCCGAGCAGGAACGGTTGACCGCGGAAGAGGTGGTCAAGAAGGAGATCGAAAAGCGCAAGATCGAAATCGCCGCCGAGGCCGAAGCCGAGCGCATCCGCCGCGAGGCCAAGGGTAACGCGGACGCGATTTTGATGAAGTACGAAGCCGAGGCTGAGGGTATCCGCAAGGTGCTCGACAGCAAGGCGGCCGGTTACGAGTCGCTGGTCAGGAGTTGCGACGGCGACGCCCGCGCCGCGGCCACGCTGCTGATGATCGAAAAGATCGAGGAGATCGTCAGCCGTCAGGTCGAAGCGATCAGCAACCTCAAGATCGACAAGATCACCGTCTGGGACGGCGGCGGCAACGGCGACGGGTCGTCAACCTCGAACTTCATCTCGAGCCTGATCCGGAGCCTGCCGCCGCTGCACGACGTGGCCGAGATGGCAGGCGTGGATCTGCCCAAGTTCCTCGGCGAGATGGCCGACCGCACCGCGGCCAAGCCGCACGCCTCGCGCCTGACCGACATCGAGGAAAACCAGGACCGGACCGAGCTGTAGCGGACAACTTGCGGGAGTGACCCGATGAACAACCAGACCATTTCCACCCCAGGCCCGGCCAGGCCTGGCCTTTCGGGTACGATGAAAGTGCTGATCGGCTGCGGCGTCGGCTGCCTGGTGATGATCGTCCTCCTGGTCGTGCTTCTGATCGTCCTCTACAAGGTCGGCATGAGCTACTACAACGAGTGGGTCGACGAGTTCGCCGAGCAGGGCTATCGCCAGGTGATGGGCCAGACCATCGAAGTGACCGATCCGGTGACGGAAAAGACCCTGTTCACCGCGCAGATGGTCAAGCTGATCGCCGACAGCCAGACCGACGTGGCGATCATCGCCCAAGGGGCCGAAGTGCACGGCCGCATCGAGGGCGATCTGCACTTCCGCGGCCAGGCGATCACCATCGAACCGAACGCCGTTATCGAGGGCGACCTCGAGGTGCAGGCCCAGGCGGTGGTCATCCACGGCCGGGTGCTCGGGCAGATCACCGGGTCCTATCAGGCGATCGAGGACAACCGGCCGACCACGGCGACCGCGCCGGCGACGCAGCCGGCATCGCCGTAGCATCCGCCGTTTGACGCGCGAACACCGACAACCGGGGCGGACCCTTCCGCCCCGGTTTCGCATTGGGCCGGTCGGCGAAATATGCTTGCCTCCCGCGGCCCGTCGCCGCAGAATCCCCTGCAATTCCAGCAACCAGGATACAAAGGAACGACCAGCATGAACTTCAAGGAGCGTTTCAACGCGACGATGCACTATCAGCCGGTGGATCGGGTTCCGCTGATGGACTTTGGATTCTGGAACGAAACGATCCCTGAGTGGGAAGCGCAGGGTCTGCCGGCGGAGCTGGCGAAATGGGGCGGCGGCAACCGCTGGGACATCACCAAGTGGATGGGCATGGACGGCGGCTGGAACACCTACGGACCCGTGGGCATGATGCCCGCGATGGAGACGCAGGTCATCGAGGAGACGGCGGAGTACGTGGTCTACCGCGACTCGACCGGCGTGCTGCTCAAGGAGAGCCGGACCTCGCGGAGCATTCCGCTCTACCTCGACTGGCTGCTCAAGGACCGGGCGACGGTCGATCTGTTCGAGGAGGCGGCTGCCTGCGGGCACGGGCCGACGCTCGCCAAGCAGTTTCTCGGCTTCTGGGCCGCCTTGGCCAATGCCCGCAACTGCACGATTGCCGGTCTGGGGATCGAGGCGGAACGGCTCGGCGAGCTGTCCCGCATCACGGCCGACGGGCAGATCAACGCCACCGCCGCCCAGGCGATCGCCGACCGCATGCTGGCCTCCGCCGACGGCCCGCTGGCCATCGCTCAGCAGGCGGGCCTGCTCCAGGTGCATGACGAGGGGCAAATGCGAGCCTGGGTCGAGCAGGCCTTCGCCGCCAACGAAAAGGCTGTGCATGACGCCCTGGCCAACCCCAAGAAGAAACAACAGGCCCGCGGATTCCTCACCGGGCAAGTCATGAAGATCTCCGGCGGCAAGGCCGACCCCAAGGTTGTCGGCAAGCTCATCGATGAGCGGCTCAGCCGGTCAGACGAAAACTGAACGGATGGCTGAGAAACACGTTGCGTACCAGAGCCGCGACCGTAGGGAAGCGACGGGTGGCATGGGTCGGTACTCCGACCCGTGGTGGGTCGGAGCAGGCCACGGGCCTGAGTACAGGCCCATGCCACCCGGCGCTCCCTGATGGTCGCGGCTCTGAACGGTCGCCACGGGGGGCGACCGCTACAGATGCCGGGGGGCGACCGCTACAGATACCAGCGGGCGACCGCTGCAGATACCACCGGGGCGGCTACTACAGGTACTTTTCCGGCAGCTTCCAGGGGTCGCGATAGGTCGGCCGGGCCAGTCGCGCGGCCTCGGGATCGCCGACGATCGTGAGAGCCTGCGGGTCGAACTCGATCGTCCGCTTGAGCCGCATCGACAAGTTGGCCAGCGTCAGGGCCAAGTCGAGCTTGTAGTGGTACCCGACATGGCAGGTCGCCTGCTCGCGAGAGCGGATGCAGTCCAGCCACTCGCGGTGGTGGCCCTTGGATGCCGGGATGCTCTCCGGCGGCGTTTGGGCGTCCTTCATCCGGTCTCCCTCGGGCACGATCCGCATGGTCCCGTAGTCGGCCATCAGCGTGCCGTTGACTCCGTGGAGGTACACGCCCAACCGGCGGCGCATGCCCGCCTCGCCCTGGAAATCCATGCCGTAACTGTTCACCAGTGAAGTATTCCAGTGCATGGCGAACTTGTCGTACTCCCAAAGCACCTGCTGGCAGTCGTACGCGTCGCCGGGGTCCTGGATGACGTATCGTCCGCCGATCGCCGTGGTACGCCGCGGTGCGTCCAGCCCCAGAGCCCAGTAGGGCAGGTCGATGATGTGCGGGGCCATACCCGGCGTCCACCCGCCGCTGTAAGCCATGAACGAGCTATGGGTGTAGGCGTCATGCGTAATCAGCGGGTTGAACCGGCGCATGACGGCCGGCCCGACCCACATCTCCCAGTCGAGCCCGGCCGGCGGATCGCTGTCCGGGGTATCGCCCAACCCCTCGGGGCCCTGGTTCATGATGTTGAAAGTGCGGGCGCTGCTGATCTGGCCCAACTGGCCCGACCGCACGTACTCGACCACGCGACGGTAGTTGTCGCCGGCGTGGATCTGCGTGCCGACCTGCGTGATAGTATTGTGCTCTCGCACCGCTCGCAGGACGGCCAGCGTCTCGGCGGGGTGGAGGGTCATGGGCTTCTCGACGTAGAAGTCCTTGCCCGCCTCGGCGGCGGCGATGGCCTGCAGGGCATGCCAGTGCGGCGGCGTCACGATCACCACCGCGTCCACGTCATCGCGCTGCATCACCTCCCGCCAGTCGCGATGACCCTTGGCCGTCCCCTCGCACCGCTTGACCGCTTCATCCAGCCGTTCCTGCCACACGTCGCAGACCGCCACAATCGCCACATCCTGCTGCTCCAACAGTTGTGGAAAGTGCCAGCCTTTTGCCAGCGATCCGGTTCCGATAACCGCGACGTTGATCCGGTCGTTGGCTCCCTTACGTCCTGCCGCCGCCAACGCCGCGGACCGCACGAAGTACGGCATCGCCACCGTGGCCGTCCCCAGTCCCACCGTCCGCCCTAGAAACGCTCGCCGCGACAATCGATCCGATTCTGCCATGGTATGTGCCTCCGCGCAAAAGTTGCCGTTCGCTGTTCCGCCTGCGGCGGAAGCACGGCTTAGTCACTGGACCATGTACTCTGCCGTCGGGCGATTGTCCAGTCCGCGGGGCGTCACACGTCGCCCGCAAGATTTCTCTCTGATTTTTTGAGCGGTTCACTCAACTCGCGGCCAAAGGATAGCGTATAATTAGTGTGAGGACGGCGGCATGGTGGAGCTCGCCATGACCGGTTGACCGACGGGTCGTCCGGGAGAGCGCACCAAGGCCCCTCTGGACCTTGTACAAGGACGCATCGGTCCCCCTGACGCCGGTCAGGGGGTGGGCCAAGCCCGGCGACACGCGTCGGATTCGGTGAGCGACAACCGAATCGCGGGTGACCCGGGGAGTTTGCCCAGAAAGGAGGTGGTCCAGTGACGTGTCGCATAGGTGGGCTGCCCTAGGGCAGCGTATCTGCTGTCGTAGGGCAGCTAGAGTCCATTTGTTAGTCCGCTTTCGCCCCGCGGTATATACTACCGCGGGGCTTGTTTCATGGGTGCAGGGTACGTGGATCAGCCGCAATTCTGGGCTGTCGTGTTCATCGTTGCTGGTGCCGCCGGGTACCTGGCATTGGCCCTGCGCCGCTCGCTGCGTGGGAAGGACTCCTGCTGCGGCAGTCGGTGCTGCCCGACCATCTTTCCTGGCCAGGAGCAGGACCGCGGTTGTGCGAGGGGCGATCGCCCGGATGCGACCGGCGCACAACCGACGTCTTGCCTGCCGGGGACTTGCCGCGACGACGGCTCACCGCCACAGGCGTTTATTCCCGTAGAGCATCTCGCTGATGTTGCCCGGCAACGACGCCGAGAGCGGGGCGAAGCGAGCGAGGCACCGCCGGCGTCATGACGCATGTCACCAATGAGGATTGCTGGTCGGAAGGCTTGGCCGATCTCGGAGCCCGGGGCCTGCGTCGTCGCCTGCGAGAGGTCGCGGCGCGGCAAGGGGCTCATCTCACCGTGGACGGCCGATCCCTGATCTGCTTTGCCAGTAATAACTACCTTGCGTTGGCGGACCACCCAGCCGTCGTGGCCGCCGTTCGGGAGGCCGTCGCCCAGTGGGGCTGGGGGGCTGGGGCGTCGCGCTTGGTCTGCGGACACATGGGGCCGCACGCCCAACTCGAACAGCGTCTGGCGGCATTCAAGGGGAGCGAGGCCGCCCTGGTTTGCCCGACGGGCTACCATGCGAATCTCGCGGCCATCCGGGCCTTGGCGGGCAAGGGCGACGTCGTTTTTCTCGATAAGCTGAACCACGCGAGCATCATCGACGCGGCCCGGGGCAGCGGGGCGGTCGTACGCGTCTTTCCGCATCGCGACTGCCGCAAGCTCGAGCGCCTGCTCGCCGGTGCCGCCGACGCTCGCCGCCGGGTGATCCTGACCGACTCGTTGTTCAGCATGGACGGCGATCTGGCCGACCTGCCGCGACTGGTGGAACTCAAGCGGGCGTACGCGGCGTTGCTCTGCGTGGATGAGGCTCACGCGACCGGCGTTCTGGGCCCGCACGGTCGCGGGGCGGCGGAGTTGATGGGCGTCGAGGCCGAGATCGACGTCACCGTCGGCACGCTGAGCAAGGCCCTCGGGGGCATCGGTGGATTCTTGGCCGGCCCGAGGTCATTCATCGACTGGGTGGTCAACACCGCCGGCCCGTTCATCTACACCACGGCCCTGCCGCCCGCCTCCTGTGCCGCCGCCCTCGCCGCCCTGGATCTCGTCGAACGCGAGCCCGCTCGCCGTGAGAAACTGCTCGCCCTGGCCCGTCACCTGCGCGGCGAGTTGAGCGCGCGCGGTTGGGACATCGGCCCATCCGTCAGCCAGATCGTGCCCGTCATCGTAGGCGACGCCGAGCGGGCGGTGAGCCTCTCGGCCAAGCTCGAAGCCGAGGGTATCCTCGCACCCGCGATCCGCCCGCCCACCGTCCCCCGCGGTCAGGCCCGCCTGCGCTTGAGCCTTTGCGCCGACCACGACCCCGCCGACGTCGATCGCCTGCTCGTCGCGATGGGGCAAGAGCGCGAGCGAGCGAGCAAGTCGTGCGGCACTGCTCCCTAACTCGTGCAGCGCTGCTCTATCATTCGTTTGGCATTGCTCTGGGGGCAGTGTGATCGCCTGCAATCATTCGGGGCGTAACTCGCCATCCGCGGGCGGAATGCCCCATGGCGAAGCCCCAATGACCCATGAAGTCCGAATGACCCATGCCGAACGTCACCGCTCGCGGTTGGCGTTCGGGCTTTGGGCTCGGTCATTGATTGGTCATTGGGCCTTGGGCATTCGCCATTCTGCCCCGGGAGCCACGCGGCCAGCGAGTTGCACGCTAATCATTCGTGTGGCGATGCTCTGTGAGCAGTACCCCCGTGTAGGGCTTGAACACCGATCAAGTCTCCGCTGTCCACACCGCATGACTGGCATCCCCGCAAGCCCAACTTGCTGCCGGCTTGCCTTGGCCCGACCACCATGCACCTCCTGATCGCCGGTGCGTCGTGGGTCACTCCCGGGCGAGCGCGCCCGGTTCGCGCGCTCAGCGTCTCCGTCCGCTTGCTCCTTCGCGTTTTCGTTGTTCCCCATCCGCTTGCCGGTTGTCGCCCACACCCGCGCTGTGGTACGCTGTCGCCGTCATGAAGATTGTCGCCCAAGGTATCGACCTCATCGAGTGTGCCCGCATCCGCGAGATCTGGGAGCGGCACGCGGACCGTTTCCTGGATCGGCTGCTGACGCCCGACGAGGTTCGGCACGTGCAACGCTACAAAAACGCGGTGCCCTCGCTGGCCGGCCGCTTCGCCGCCAAGGAGGCCATCCTTAAGGTGCTCGGCACCGGGTGGCGAGGTCAGATCGCCTGGCGAGACATGGAAATCCTCAACAACGCCAACGGCCAGCCGCACGTCACCCTCAGCGGCGAAAGCCAACGCGTCGCCGCCCAGCTCGGCATCACCCGCATCCTCATCTCGATCACCCACACCGAACACTACGCCGCCGCCTCGGCCATCGGAGTGAGCGAGTAAGCAAGTGAACGCGGAAGCCAGCAACGACGCCAACGAGCCGCGGGCTTCCAGCCCGCGCGGCGCGTTGGGTTCTCGGTCCTCCACGAACAAGTTCGCTCGGTCCCGGCCGAGAACCCATTCCCCCGGTCCCGGCCGCGAGCGAACTCACCGGTCATCCTGGCAATTCGCCGAGTGTGCCCTGTTGTCCGCCCTCCGCGACGGCTTCATCGTCGATGTGGCGGGGGGCTGGCCCTGCAACCTCGTGCGACACCGATTGCTGCACGAAGCGGGTGATCGCCTCAACGGTCATGAGCTCCATGAAACGGGACATTTGCGGATCAGCGGCGAAGGCTTGGTGGTCCAGGAACGGATAATCGCGTTTCATCTGCTCCAGACCTTCCGGAGTCACCCTGCCTTGTGCATCGGTCGGCAGGTTGTTCGAACCTGCCATGGCCTGCAGGTTCATTCGGACCCCATAGTGTCGCTCCAGTTGGAAGGACAGTTCAAGGAAGTCGATCGACTCGCCCCCGAGATCCTCAACAAATCGTGACGAAGGATGCACCTCGTGGGGCTCGATGGCCAGGACGTCCGCGATGATTCGGCCAGTCTCCTCAGATGTCGTTGTGTGCATGTTCATGGGCGATGCTCCGATTGAGATAAGGGGGCCAATAGGTTTCGTGGCTTGCTGCCAGTCCATGCAGTAACCAAGCCAGACGGCAGTTCGGCTAAGTCCTCGTATGATTCGTCGACCAGTTGTGCGTAGACACTGGTGATCATCGGGTGAGCGTGGCCAAGCTGACGCTGGACGAACAGGAGATTGCCTCCGGTTCGTTTGTATGCGAGAAAGCCGTAGGTGTGACGCAGGAGTTGCACACTCGCTCGCTCGCCAAGGCCGGCGTCCGTAAGGATGCGTTTGACACGCCGATAGAGCCCGGTCCGATTGAAGGGGCGGCCGCGCTCACTGATCAACCAGGGAAGTTCGAGGTCGTCAGGCCGAACATCGACGGGCAGAAACTGAGGTCGTATCTGACTCGCGAACTCCCGTGTCAGGTCGCTGAGCCAGCGGGGTATGTAGACCGTTCGGCTTGCACCAAGCCGGCCATGGACAACGATGGTTGACGCATCGTGGCCGGCTGGTGTGTCGGCCAGCTTGAGCCCGCAGCACTCCGAAGTCCGGAGCCCCGAGAACAGCAGCAATTCGATGATCACCCGATCAAGCACGGCGGTAGGGTGATCCGTGCGTGGTGAGGATCTGTGGGTGCCGCGGACTCGCGCTAACAGTCGCTCAACCTC